>Ga0193743_1000096_pt1 | contig 64463 bp, 87 predicted proteins | sample L2c2metaG_FD_143038 | JGI IMG/M metagenome (GOLD analysis project Ga0193743, IMG submission 143038) | Soil microbial communities from a riparian zone of the East river system, Colorado, United States - L2c2 | ecosystem: Environmental > Terrestrial > Soil > Riparian zone | place: USA: East River... | reverse complement strand
CAAGCCTAGGGTTATCGTTGAGTAAAGTATCTCTTCTTGCTCGTTCAGGTTCACTGAACTAAGTCAGCCCATCTGAAGTTTTTCCTCTTAGATTACTGCTAAGGAGGACTGCGTCATGACACTATTGACCGGTTGGGAATCTCTCCGTGAATTATCCGCTATGCAAGACCGCATGAATCGCATGAGCCGCCTTTTCCGTGAGCCGTACAGCCCCGAAGGCCCGGAGGAGGCGCTGACAACCACCGCCGTCGCGCCGCCGGTGGACATCTACGAAGACGAGCACAACATTATTCTGAAGATTGATGTCCCGGGCATCGACGAAAAAGACATTGACGTTTCTGTTCAGAACAACACTCTCACCGTCCATGGCGAGCGCAAGATCGAGAAGGAAGAGAAAGAGGAGAACTTCCGTCGCGTCGAGCGGCAATATGGAAGCTTTACCCGCTCTTTCACGCTTCCGAATTCCGTGGAACCAGCGGAAGTGAGCGCCCGCTGTGATAAGGGCGTGCTGAAGATCAACCTTGCCAAGAAGGCGGAAGCCAAACCCATGCAGATCAAAGTGAATCTTGGCGCCGAGAAAACCCTCGAAGCCATAGCTTCCGGCAAGGCAGCGTAAAACCGGTAGTAAGTGAGAGAAATGGGAGGTGGCTTATATAGCCTCCCATTTAGTTCTCCTCCACGCGCCTCAGGCGCGGTCTCTTCAGTCTGTTTGCCTCAGCGTTGGGCCAGCACCGACGCGTTCTCTTCGGCTGTAGCGCGTTCATAACGAATCAGTGACAGCTTTCGAGGAACAAACGTATGAACTCATGCCGTTTGAACTGGCCAAATCGACTCCCCGGCTGCTGTGGTTCCACAAACAATGTTAGTACCTCAATTGTGTTTGAAACTGCAGAATCACAGTCCATCGACGGCCCATTAGCTCTATTCGCTTTATATCCGTTTCGTTGCGTCAATTTTGCTGGCGAAGATACCAGTGAACCGAAGTGGCTTAGAAATCAGCGGACGCGATTGATATGAAAGACGTTAGAGCAGCGCCGATTTAGGATCGTTTGGGATGGTTTCCACCTTACGATGGTCGTGTGACTCCGAAGTTCTACCTCTTAGGGCTTGGGAATGAATGGGTTCTCCGGAAAATTAGGTCGGTCAATAATGGGCCGACGCATTCGACACTATCTGATGCAGACTTACATTCTAACTCAGGTTTAGCGATTCAGCGCTATGCTTCGTTGCTTCGTGATATTCGCGCCACGTCATTGCCGGTAGCTAGGCTCCCTTGATATTTGCCCAAGCGATGGTAGCCTCTCGCAATCCCAAAATTCTGCGGCAGAATCCAAGATGAAAACTCACAATGGTAATTGAAAAATCCAATTGATTACTCGCCTTACCGTCTAAGTGTGAAGATCTGTCTTTTCATAAACGGCATTCGTAAGCGAAGAATGATCCAGCGTCGTTTTGGTCATGACGATGTCCTTCGATACTTTCTGATGACCACGCCTGCCACCACCACTCATAGGAGTTCCTCCTACTTGTATTTTTCCGTGGAGATGTGAAAGCTGTGCAGTTTTGCTCAATAGTGAGCAAAACAGATTGAATATGTAGAGACGCTCGATGCGATGAGGCAAGCTCTCAGCGCACAGGTCTGAACTGCCGTCGCTCATCTATAGTTATAGGTTGGCAGGCTATCCACTGTACCACGGATTGCGGGCGCGTCCCCTGAACTGTCCCGGGCAAGACCGCCTCCAGGAAGGGGAACATCGAGATGATCGAGCTAAATAACACAACCTTTGACGCAGCCACCTTTCTGGCGAACGCGGGACTAGGACGAAGAATCGTCCAGGTCAAGCCAAAGCGGGCCTTCTTTTCGCAGGGAAATACAGCAGATTCCATCTTCTATCTTCAGAAGGGCCGCGCAAAACTTACTGTCGTTTCAAAAAACGGGAAAGAAGCCACAATTACGCTTCTCTCTACCGGCGACTTCGTTGGTGAGGAATCCATCGCCGGAGCGGTCGGGCTCCGATTGGCGACTGCCACTGCGATTACTGCCTGTACCGCGCTCAAGATTGAGCGTGTAGAGATGCTCCGCGTGCTGCACGAGGAGCATGCCTTTTCAGACCTGTTCTTGAAATTTCTCCTGGCCCGCAGTATGCGAACCCAGGCTGACCTTGTCGATCAGCTTTTCAACTCCAGCGAAAAGCGTTTGGCGAGAATCCTCTTGTTGATGGCGGAATTTGGTAAGCCGGGCGAACCGGAGACGTTAATTCCTAAGATCACACAGGAAACCTTGGCGGAGATGATTGGGACCACGCGATCCCGCGTCAGTTTTTTCATGAATCGCTTTCGCAAGCTCGGTTTTATTGAATACAACGGTCGCATCCGAGTCCACAAATCATTGCTCAATGTGGTTTTGCACGATCAATTACCTGAGCAAAATGCCGTAAGTGCTTCTCTCTTAGATGTCTCGGAGGAATGAAGCAGAGCCGGCCACGCGCAAAGCTGCACTGTGAGCAAAATTGAACAGTACGAGATTGAGCGCAATGGGATAATTCACCAAAGATCTTATGTATAAAGCCTTGTGGAAGGTGAACGGTGCCCCAGGCAAAAGTAAAACTCCTTATCGTTGACGATGAGCCGTCGACCCGAATGTCGCTGTCGCACATCTTTACCGACTTGGAATATAGTGTGCGATCTGCAGCAGACGGTTTTACCGCTTTGTTTGAGATCCGGCGGGAGATGCCGGACGTCGTTCTCTCAGACTTGAACATGCCGGGAATGTCTGGCTTCGAATTTCTCTCTGTGGTCCGGCGCCGGTTTCCGCAAATCCATGTAATCGCTATGAGCGGTGCATTCTCGGGTGACGGCGTACAGCCTGGTGTTGCCGCCGATGCTTTCTATGAAAAAGCAACCAATCTCGATTCTTTGTTGCAGATCATGGAAGCCATTACCCATCTGGAGAGGCCAGCCATACAACATCCCAGCAGGTTGACCCCCATCTGGATTCAGAGCAACGGACATGATCCTTCCGGCGAGGCGTACGTTATGATTGCCTGCCCGGAGTGCCTGAGGACGTTCCCACAGGTTCTCGGCAAAGCCATCCGCAGACCTTTCAGCGAAAGCCGGGCGCGGTCGTACCAATGCCTCCAGCCGAGCCCGTTCTTAACGGGTAAAGCAGTAAGAAAGAGCCATCCGATGTGCAAGATCATTAACGTGCCATGCTCATACGCGGGTCCGTTAGGCTACCCGGCGATCTCGAACTTGTGGCGGAAGAGTTCGGAGAAGGTTGGAGCTTCGTTCAGTCCGGAGATTCGCACTGGCTGGATAAAGAGATCAGGGCACGCGGATGGCATTTCATCTGGATTGCCGAAGCGCTTCTAAGAACTGGAGTAGGGAAAATCGAGCAGAAAGCCACTGCCAGCGCGCTTAAGGTGGCTCTTCGTCGCGTAAGTGAGCGCTTCAACGCGGCGCAGGTTGGGCATTTTGAAGTAAGCAAGTATCCGGGGTTCTTTCTTGCCAGGGTGAAGATATATCCGTATCAGATTCAGCAGAGTGCAACTCTGCTTGTGTCAGACGATCCCGTACCCCTACTGATGCCTCCCCTGGCAAAGGCGGTCGCCATCTCAAGCAATCAAGTTACACCTGCAGCTTAATAGTTAGGATCTTTCTATTTCACAGCCAAACTGAGCTATTTAGCTCAGTTATTATTCTGTGTCATTTGGAATAATGAACCGGTACTTGAGTGTTTGCATCAATGAAAACACGGTTGCCATTTCGTTTCCTTTTGTTGATTCCGCCGCTCCTGTTTTGCATGGGACCACGTCAGTCAGCAAATGCACAACAACGAGGCGGGTTCGCTCCGGTTGCGAATGCTCCTCTTCGGACTGAGCAAATCGTAGAAAAGCTGGTTGAGAGGAATCTCGAGCGGGCTAAGGCGCTCCATGCTTACTTAGGATCGCGAATTTACCGAGTGGAATACCACGGTTTTCTGGGCGGCCGCAGTGCGGAGATGGTCGTAGACGTAAAATACCAATCACCCGGAACGAAGGAATTCACGATTCGGTCTGCGACTGGGTCCAAAATAATTATCGACAAAGTATTTAAGAAGCTCTTGCAGGCTGAAAAAGAGGCGTTGGCCATAGAGGCTCAAAGGCGCACCGCTTTGGACGGCGACAATTACAATTTCACGTTGATTGGACAACAGAGCACGCCATCCGGTTTGATGTACGTGCTTACTGTAGAGCCCAAAACGAAGGATAAGTTTCTTTACCGAGGCCGAATCTGGGTGGATGCAGACGACTTTGCGGTTGTCCGGTTAGAGGCAGAGCCCGCAAAGAACCCTTCCTTGTGGACCAGGAATAGCGAGATTGAGCAGGTGTACATGAAGGTGAGTGAGTTCTGGCTTCCTGTGCGCAACCACAGCATCACTGAGATCCGACTTGGTGGAACCGCCGAATTGACGATTCAGTACAGCAACTACCAGATCATGAGCAAAGAGCAGGTCAATTTGTCGACGTTGGAATCGGCTCAGTCGGCAAATTCTATCCGCGCGCAACGCTGAGTGATCATTGGTAACGTGATTCCACTGTCGTATATCAGTGGGCAATCGCAACATTGCACTCGTTTCTTGAACTCTCGTGAAGACGCAGTCCCACTCATGAAGAATAAGTGCCCGGTCATCATTGAAGCGAGCACTGAGGATGAACTTCTTCAATCGTCTTCAGGTTTCTTATTCTCGCCCGTCAGTTCAGGGGTAGCTGATGAGCAGTGCAAACGAAATAGATCGCAGGGGCAGGTTCTTCCAATAGACACTGAATTACCGTCAACCATCCGTGAGCGTTATTGCTCAGACAGATTCACGTTCTCACACTATCGCAAAAGGTATCTCGTGTCCTACGAATGCGCGTGAAGCAAGAAGCGCTGTGCAGGGGTAGAGGGAACCTGTGAAAAGTGTGAAGAAACTCATGTTGGTCGTTGCGTTATTCAGTCTGGTCAACCTGAGCCGGGCGGAGTCGACGCGCGAATCATCGACCGATCGATTGGATAATGCGGGCAAAGTGATGAACGAGATCATGGCCGCACTGGATAACGGTATCCCGGCGGAAGTACTGGAACACGCTAAGTGCGTGGCCGTAGTCTCAAACATGATCAAGGGAGGATTCGTATTTGGTGCGCAGAATGGCAGAGGCGTGGCAACCTGCCGCACTGCAGCCGGATGGAGTGCACAGGCGTTCCTTGCCATAACGGGCGGGAGTTGGGGATTGCAGATCGGTTTTGAGGGCGTGGATCTGGTCATGGTCGTCGAGAAATGAGAAGGGCATGCAGCAATTGCCGGCGAGCAAGTTCCAGCTTGGAGCAGATGCCTCCGCTGCAGCAGGACCGGTAGGAGGCCATGCCTCAGCCGGAACCGATTGGAAGCTGGAAACGGAGATTCTGACCTATTCTCGGGCAAGGGACGCCTCACGCTACCGGCTACAAGTTCGATCCGGTAGTTCTGAATGCCAAATTACCATTGGAATTCTTCGAAGCGCGGAATGCAGTGCGCATTGCGCAATCTGAGGGAGCAGAGGAACATGCCAGCGACAGCTATCAGCATGCAGTCCAGCTAATGAATAAGGCGGACGGCTATGCCGCCGGAAAAGACTCCGACAATAAGTTGCTGATCGCGACGTCTCGAGAAGCGGTACAGACTGCCGAAGATGCACGCGCGATAGCGGTCAAGAAGATGGACGAGAACCGTTTAACGAACGAACGCCAGGCGTCAGCAGACGCACAGGCGAAGTCACAGGCGCAGGCCGATGATGCGACTCAACAGAAACAGCAAGCTCAAGCCGATGCCGATCAATCTCGTCTAGCTGCCCAAGAGGCGCAGCAGAACACTCTCCAAGCGGAAAACGATAAAACAGCCATGCGTACGCGATTGTCTGAGCAGTTGAACTCAATTCTTCAAACTCGCGATAGCGCACGTGGGCTCATCGTCAGCATGTCAGATGTCTTGTTCGACACCGGAAATACTCATTGAAACCTGATGCGCGAGAGAAGCTGGCAAAAGTTGCTGGAATTCTGCTCGCCTACCCCGGGCTCAACATTGAAGTCGGCGGCTACACAGATAATGTCGGTGGCGATGTATTGAATCAAAAACTGTCTGAGAATCGGGCTGGCTCAGTAAGAGATTACCTGGTGCAACAAGGCGTGGCGACAACTTCAGTTAGCGTAAAAGGGTTCGGCAACACGTTGCCAGTAGCTTCCAACGATAACTCGGTTGGTCGGCAGCAGAACCGGCGAGTAGAGCTGCTCGTATCAGGCGACTCCATAGGCAACCCAGGCAATGCGACAATCGGAAGCTTGCGGTAGAGCGAGCGTATGTAACGAGTAACAATTTGAGGAAGTACTTATGAAAATAATTGGGATATCCAACACGGTTATTTCTGCCACGGGCAAGCCGAAAGTTGAGCCAAGTAGCAATCGCCCCGACTCCAGTAATTGCTTGGCTCTCTGCGAAGGCGGGGAGGAGTTAGCGATACGCTTACAGGTCGGCGGAGAACCGCCTCGAAGAAAGCTGATCGCGACACAGTAGGAACGACAATAGAAGACCCGAGTCCTCGTGACGAAGTATATTCTGCTGCGAGGACGAGAATGCGGTGGAAATGCTGCCTACTAGAAAGCGTGGGAGACAGGGCGATAGAACATTCTTGTCCCCCGCCTCCCTCGGGGATCTTGTAGGTAGCTCGCTGGCGGCGGGACATCTACTGGCACGGCTTCTGAAACTCTTCGGAGGACTGGCCATGGTTCTAGCGCGGCAATCGAAACCAACGGACTACTGAAGTTCACTGCCATCCGCGCACGACTGAGATCGGATTCGCATGGCACCTGGTTGCACAGCCCCGCAGGTCGTCTCGCTCACACTTCGCGAGTCTTTCACGATGCTTTTTGCAAGAATCCATGTTCCCTCCGGTGGCTACAGTTTGTGGCTCTCCCAGTGCTTCAATTCAATCTGAATTTCCTTGTAAGGAGCCAGCTTCTGGAAGTCCACCGCCGCTTCCAGGATGTCGTGATCAATGAACAGAGCACGCGTGCCGTCGATCAGCACGTGCGAGCCATCCGGAATCTGGCGCAGCTTGTCACGAAACTCGTTCTTATTGACGAAACTGGCGTCTTTGTTGAACCGCAATAGATAGTTGCTGCCTTGGCTAACCACTGTGATCGCTTCATGGTGATTAGTGCGAATGACGAAGAACGCCCCACAAACAATTCCGATCAGCACCCCGGTGAGCAGATCGCTAAACACGACCGCGACTACCGTAACGATGAAGGGAACGAACTGATCCCAGCCGAGCGCATACATGGTGCGGTAGAGAGATACCTTGGTGAGTTTGAACCCAACCACGATCAGAATCGCCGCTAGACTGGCCAGTGGGGTGAGTTTGAGCAAACACGGAATCAACAAGACTGTGGCCAGCAACAACACTCCATGGATGAAAGCGCTCATCCAAGTGCGAGCCCCGGCATAGACGTTAGCCGAAGTCCGCACGGCCACCGTCGTAATGGGCAGTCCGCCGATTAACCCTGAAACCAGATTGCCGATACCCTGTGCGCGGAGCTCCCGATTCGGCGGCGAGATACGTTTGAAGGGATCAAGGCGGTCGGCCGCTTCGAGCGAAAGCAACGATTCAAGGCTCGCTACAGCGGCGATGGTACCGGCGATTTGCCAAACTCTTGCGTTCCCTAAGGAGGAGAAATCGGGTAACGTGAACTGCCGGAAGAACTCGCCGACGTTGCTGGCAACCGGCAGATTCACTAAGTGCTCAGGTTCCACCAGTTGCAGCGATGGCGCCCAAGAGGCGAACGCTTGATTCAGGGCAATGCCGAGCGCCACCACCACCAGCGGTCCCGGCAACAGTTGAAGAAATCGCGACTTGCCGCTGAATTTATTCCAGCCTACAAGCAGCGCGAGACTGACTCCGGCAATGATAACGGCACCGGTGGATGTACTCATTGCGGCTGCGGCGATGTCGCTCAGTGTCGTATTGCCACCGGCCTCGAGAAACGTTAAATCTCCTACGTAGTTATTATCCCTACCGAGAGCGTGTGGGATCTGCTTGAGAATGATTACGATGCCGATTCCGGCGAGCATGCCCTTGATCACTGAATTGGGCACGTAGTTGGCAATCACGCCGAATTTCATCATACCCAACAAAAACTGAATTAGCCCGGCTAGCACGACGGCCATCAGAAAGCTGTGGTAACCAATATCCCGAATCGCCACAGCGACGATCGCGGCTAACCCGGCGGCGGGTCCACTGACGCTTACTTGCGATCCGGAGAAGACGCTAACGACGATACCTCCTACGATCCCCGCAATGATGCCAGCAAATAGCGGTGCGCCCGATGCCAATGCGATCCCAAGGCACAGCGGGAGGGCCACTAGAAACACGACCAATCCAGCAGGGCCGTCATGTTTAAGAAGGTTTGGAAATGTGGCGTGGAGCAAGTTGGCGGGATGATTTACTGATGCGTGATTATTGACCGATGACATGACGGCCCCTTCTTGTTACCGCGAATACTGTTCTTTGGTAGAGTCTCGACCATAGATCAAAGTAGTGCCGGAAACGGTGTGATTCAGTGTCCGGTGCAGATGCGGTGAATTCATTTTTTATACCTCGTATTTGAGACGATTGATCGCCGCGTTGCGGACAACCGACGGCGTGACTATTTAGCGGGAGTGACTAGTTTTCGGAAAGTCTACCTGCGCTTAGACCAAGCTTGACTTACTTCACCTGGGTAGGAACAACAATTGACAGGAGTTCCCTCACCGATGACGGTCCAATTCCGGATTGACCGTGATTCGAGAGCGAATCCAATCGTAAGAACTTGAACCACTTACAGAAGTGGTCTCACTCCGCCAGGCATCACTGGCACTCGCGCTAGCTTCAGAAGAACGGTGCTCGATGCCGCCCCTTCGCCTCGGTTGGAACAGCGTATTCTTGGCCAAGTATGCTAACGATCGAGCAGATCTTGATCATCGCGGCAATCCTACTCTTACTGGGTGTGGTGGCGAGCAAGGCATCAAGCAAGCTCGGAGTGCCGGCATTGTTGTTATTCCTTTTGATCGGAATGTTGGCTGGATCAGAAGGTCCAGGCCGCATTCCATTTGACAATGCGGGCCTGGCTCAATCCGTCGGAGTGGTAGCGCTTGCCTTCATTCTTTTCGCAGGCGGTCTAGACACAAATTGGCGCATCGTCTCGCCGATTTTATGGCAAGGCCTGAGCTTGGCGTCTCTCGGCGTCTTCGTAACCGCAGTTCTGGTCGGCTGGTTTGCGACTGTATTGCTTGGTATCGACTGCCTGCACGGCTTACTGGTTGGAGCAATCGTTTCCTCGACCGATGCCGCAGCCGTGTTCTCGGTTCTACGCTCGCAGGGCATCTCCCTGAAGGGACGCATCCAGCCACTCCTGGAACTCGAATCGGGAACGAACGATCCCATGGCCATCTTTCTGACGATTGGGATTCTTCATCTGATCGCATCTCCTGGGCAAAGCCCCTTCTTGCTCGTGTCTCTATTCTTCAAGCAGATGCTAATTGGCGGTGCAATAGGTTGGGTAATCGGTAGAGCGGCGGTACCGGCGATCAATCGATTAAAGCTTGATGCAGAGGGCCTCTATTCTGCGCTTACCGTGGCGATCGTGCTGCTTGCATATGGGATAACCGCGGCGTTAGGGGGGAGTGGATTTCTTGCTGTCTATCTCGCGGGAGTGGTGATGGGAAATAGAGATTTCGTCCATCGCCGTAGTCTGACTAGGTTCCACGACGGCCTGGCGTGGCTCATGCAGATCGTGCTTTTTCTGGTCTTGGGACTGTTGGTTTATCCATCCCGCCTGTTTTCCGTCGTGGGTGTTTCCGTGTTGCTGGCGTTGTTCCTGGTTCTGATTGCGCGTCCGATCAGTGTATTTATCAGCCTCGCCTTTGCAAAGCTTGGCTTTCGCCCTAAAGTCTTCATTTCGTGGGTTGGGTTACGTGGAGCGGTTCCCATTGTGTTAGCGACGTTTCCCCTCCTGGTTGGGGTGAAGAATGCAGATATTTACTTCAATGTGGTGTTCTTTACAGTGTCGATCTCCGTTCTCCTGCAGGGCACTACGATCGGGTGGCTTGCGCGGAAGCTGAAACTTCAGAAGCCATCTCCGGCCACGGATCGAAGATTTCCATTAGATATCCTGCCTGCTGGCGAAGACCAAAGTCAGGTTACTGAGATAACCGTGAGTGAAGGATCACTTGCAGCTGGTAAGCAACTTGTAAGTTTGCAACTCCCGCGTGAGGCTCACATTATGTTGGTGACGAGGAAATCGGAACATCTGGTACCACGAGGCAACACCACGTTAAAGGCGGGAGACATTCTTTCCGTATTGGCTGATCGAACCTCTCAAGCGAAAGTTTGTTCAGTGACGGAACCTCCTCCGCCAGTCGGGAAGGAATAAGCCTTGGTCTGGTCCGGGTCAGATTGCTTTCAATTATCCCGATACCTAACTATGCGAGTAAGGGTAAAGAGCGTTAGTGCGAAACAGTCTTAGGTAATGGCGTTCTCCCGGTTCGGCGTCTCCATCTTACCCGAGCACGTGTAGCGAGTGGTCGGCGCGCTCTTAGCATTGTGCTCAGGCAGCCTGTCGGGTAGGACCACATTGAGTAGTACTTGTGGACCCGAATGCGACCGTTATATTCAATAAACCAAGTTTGCAAAACGGTTCATAAAAAAAATGACACGCGAGCAGGTCGTTCCAATCATCTCCGCCAACGTCTCCCGCGTAATTGGCGGGGTCGGCGTCTCCGGCTCGCCAGGTTTCCAAACCCAGCATCAATAAAAGGATTCGCGCCAGGCGTTTTCTCACTGGAGTTGAAAAGTTGATCGACAAGGTCAGCCTGGGTTTGCATATTGCGGGCCAAGAGAAATTTCAAGAACAGGTCTGAAAAGGCATGCTGCTCGTGCAGCACGCGGAGCATCTCTACCCGCTCGATCTTGAGAGTTGTGCATGCGGTAATCGTGGTTGCTGTTGCCATGCGCAGCTCTCTGGCGCCTGCAAGCGATTCTTCTCCAACGAAAACCAGACTTTGTAGAAAGTCGGCTGCATCAAGCAGTGTTTTATTTAGATCTGTCATCTGAGCGCCTTCCGGAGATGGCCCGTCAATGGATAGTTCAAGAGGACCGGTGCCAGTTAATCACCTGTGAACCCAGGCTGAACTTATCACCGTTCAGCGCCTATACGCCCGCTTGCGAGACGGATTGTGTAAATAGTGGTCAAATTTGACCATCTTTCGTCTTGTTCTTAGCCGATAGTGATTAGGACTAGACTTTTGAGCAATTGCGTAACCATGGCGCAATCACTCATTCGCCATAAGGAATTTTCAATGAAAACTGCGCTGCACATCATATTTGGCTTTTTTATGATCTGCCTCTTCTGGCAAGGCTCTCTTCCTGCGCAAGTTTCAAACCACAGCACCAATTTGACGGCATGCAAAAGCGGCTATCCATCCTGCGACAGTTCTCTATTAACTGAAGAACAATCTCAACAGGTACGTGTCGAAAGCCATCGACGAAATGTGGAGAATTGCAGAATGGGAATTAGTTCCTGCGATCAATCAATACTCACAGAGTCGGAAGCTGTCGCATTGGCCGTCGCAAACCACCAGCGCAATGTCATAGCCTGCATGAATGGATACACGGGGTGCGAGCACGCGATGCTAACACCCAAGGAAGCTCTTGTGGTATCAGACGCTGAACAGCAGCATAATAATTCGCAATGCATGAATGGCTGGCAGCCATGCGATCTTTCCAGGCTCAATATCCAGGATAAACGTATCGCAGCCGCAGCTGAAAAGCAGCGCAATATTATTGATTGCATGGATGCGATTGGCTCATGTAACCATGGAGCTCTTACGGATATCGAAGCGACTTCAGTGGCCGACGCCAAACATGCACGCAATTTCTCGGATTGCACAAGTGGATGGGATACCTGTAACCACTCAAAGTTGGATCCAGAAGAAGTACGCGTCGTAATGCTTACTGATCATCAGCGCAATTACTCGGCTTGTGAGGACGGAACCGGAGCGTGTGATTACTCTTTATTGACCATATCTGAAACCAGTACTCTGCAACGTGCAGAACGACAGCGCAACTTCAATGCATGCAGAACCGGCTACGGTTACTGCGATCTGTCGCGGCTCACGGAGAGGGAAGCACATCATCGTCACGAAATCACTGCATGCTGCCAAGTAGAACGTCTTGTAGTCTCTAGCGGGCCGTTCTGATACCGGCAACTATATGACACGCGTGCCTTCCGTGCTGCAGAGTTCCCCTTTGGGAACATGTTCACGTACGCTTGATCACTGCCACGGTGAGCGAGGTCGATGACGTGGGCTGCTGGATGAATATTGTAGGGCTGTTCAACGCCGAGAGCACTGTCTTTAGCTCAGGTGCTGGGACGATTACGTACACTGCGAGCTCGGCGCTCATGGATGAGTCCGCCTGCACCGCGGTCTTCTCCATTACAGCGGAGACGGAAGCTCGACGGCACCGGTTATGGCGATCTCGCCTATCTCCTACCACAAGATGCCGGTGGCTTTGCGATCGACGCCGTGGTCGGAGATTTGGGGTTGAACATCGCCTATGCCCAACGACCAGGACATTCAGAATGTGGCTGAGCATGTCATCAAGCTGATGCGATGACACCTATAGACGACCTCGGCGGCCTAAAGATGGTGATAATCCCAACTGCTCGTAATGACGTTCTCTAGGTTCGGCGTCCCCCGTCTTACCCGAGCACGTGTAGCGAGTGAAGTCGGCGCACTCTTGCCCGGGGACAATGGAAGTGCGGGCACTCCACTGTTAGGGGTGAGTTGAGGGGGGCTTGGACGCAGATGCTGGCTCACGTGAGTTTTTCATGTGATCTGAAGGTGCTCTGTCAGGCGATGGCCCAGGCGGATCATCGGAAGCTCCAGTAGATAGCGGCACAGGCATGCGCACGCCAGGATGGCAATCACGTTCCACGGGAAATGTTGCAGTATACCCAGGACTCCGCGGGCGTCGTCACAGGGAGTTTGAGGCAAAAACAACTCCTGCCACAGGTAGATGCTGTAGGAGATACCTCCAAGCCAGCGGAGTGGTGGCGATTCGAGAAGCCTGCTGAGGATGCTATTAGGCTTGAGAACCGTACAGAGCAGAAGCAGAGGCAAAAAGACCGCAGTGAAGAAGATGGAGCCTGGGACCTGGAGTTTGATGACTGCAGCGATGAGCGCCGCGATGAGAATCCACAGTTCCGAGAAACGAATTCGATCTACGTAGCTCTTGATGACTGGAAAGTAGATTGCACCCAGGCATCCCCACAGGAGTGCGTCAATGCGCTTGTCTGTCTGCGTTATTTGAAGCTGCGGCGAAAGCAAGGCAGCAACGTGATGGTAATGCCCATCAACCACCCGCCAGCCAAAGACCATCATCGCCAGGATGAAAGTGATTGGGCCGATTCGCCTGGGTTTTGACAAGAGCAGGAGTGTGGGCCACAAAAGGTAGAAGTGTTCCTCAAGTGCAAGGGACCAGAAGTGCGCCGTATAGAACCCGCCCTGGAAGTCCATTCCCAGCGGTCTGTAGTTGCGGTAGAACAACAGGCAGCTGGGCAGGTCGGCGAAGTTTACGGGTATGAGTTTCAGGGCGCCCAATGTGCAAATTCCGGTCAGGGCCAGATAGTAAGCAGGCAGTATGCGGAAGCATCGGCGTAAGTAAAACGCCCGTAGGCTGATATCGCCGTTGCGGCGATATTCCTTAAGCAACAATGAGCAGATCAGGAAGCCGCTGATGGCGAAGAAGACATCGACCCCCAGGTAACCATGCGCGGAAAGCCGTCTCATCAGAGAGTCATCGGAGAAGAACTCGGATCGGCCGTGATACAGGACAACGGCAATGACGGAGAGAGCGCGCCAACCATCGAGTGTGGGAAGGTACCCTTTGGCGTCTTGTCGTTCGGCCGCGCCGACCATAGCTTCTCGGCGCTTCTTGAATGGAAATACGAATGAAAAGATATGTATCCCATCCGGAACTCCATGATGACGTGGCATAGAGATGTCCTGGAACTTCGGCAAGGGCTTTGTTGAACCCTCAAGCCACCCCGTATGGTCTCCAATTCTGTTTCCGCCATCGGGTTCGAATTATCCGCTTGGTGCTGCCACGAATAGTCCGTGGGAACGTAGCAAAGCTGGGGCTTTGAACGATCTGGAGGATGATGCGTCCGAGGTCTTGACTAAGGCGGTAATCAGCTGATGTTTCCTATTTCACAAGGTAAGAAATATAAGGATCAGAAGCAAAACGGCAGAGCGGTCCCAATTTAAGGCCGCGAATACTCCACACTCGACTTCCGCGTACTCCTAGGTTCAGTGTGAAAATCTCGTAGCGCACGAGAAAACGTGCCAAGTCCTGCCTGCGGACATGCCGAGCGAAGGTCTCGAGCCGTTGTGCAAGTGTTGCACACGAGTTCTCGAATGCTTCACAAAGATCATTGACAACGTTCTCCTCGGTCGCTGGTGCATATCCGCATGATGACCAAGTTGCGTTAAAGAAAGGCTGCTCGGAAAAGTCTGGTTTGTCATCGGGCCTCCGGCTTTTTCTGGGGACCAAGAAGGCGCGGGCCTGCTCTGGAATTGCGGATTGCGATCCACAGAGCCAACGGCTGTTCAGTAAAATTCATTAAGTGTCCAGTAGATCTGAACAGTAGGGACATGCTAGCAAGGGAAGATACCTCCGTCAAGCGGGCAGTTTGACTGAAACGATGAGTATCTGTGCCACTCCATTCGTCTCATTTCGCCATTGCCGAGGAGCTCCAGCTGGAATCGTGACCGAATCACTCTTGCGAACCACCTGCTCGCCCTCTTCAAGGGTGAGGATAAGTTGGCCTTCGAGAATGAATGCGAACTCATCATTGATCGATGAAGTAGTATGCTTTCCGCTGATACCGCCGGGCTTGATGCGGACCAATACCGCCTGAAACTGGGAGCCATCCCCCAAAAATCCCAATCCTTCTATCTCGGCGCGTGACCACTCCAGCGTCAAATGAGAACGCTCGTCGGAGCGAACGAGCTGCGCCTTCGTTGGTTCTGCACCGCGAAAGAACTGCCAGAGCGTTACGCCTAAGGCTTTTGCGATGCGCTCCATTGAGGATAAAGACGGAGAGCACTGACCATTTTCTATTTGCGAGAGAAAACTCGGTGAAAATTCGGTCCGCGCCGCCAGTGTCCGTAATGACACGCCTCGTTGCTCACGCAAGGCTCGCAGAGTTTCCCCCAGGTTTTCTTCAATCATCTCCTATGTTCCTCTCCTGCTCAAAAATAATTGGTGGCGATATCTAGCCGCCCTGTTGACTTTTGCACGTATGCGATTTCGTAAAACGAGGACTTTATTGCTTTGAGGCACGTGATCGACCGGATCGCTTAGTGATTGCGCTCTTCGGCAAACGCGGAACAACCTGGACGCCCGCCCAAAGCGTTGCAATTGTTTGCTCGACCACTAGAGTCTGGTCAGGCAAGTCAGGCACAACCCCCTGGATGACCATGAGTGTGCCGAGGCCAAAGATCGTAAACCACCAGGTGTGGGCTACCACTATATCCTCCCTATTTGGCAATCCTTCATCCTTGGCAACATCGAAAAAGAGCTGCACGAAACGCCCGAACAACGGCGCGCCAATGTCGTTGATATATTGTCCAGCGCGAATGCCGTTGCGGTTCTCAGGCCCGAAGAAGACGTTGCGAAACTGCTGTGGATGGGCAATGCAGAATTGAATCAAGCCGCGTGAAGTCGCAAAAAGACGCTCCTTCGGTGCAGGATGTTTAGCGGCAATCGCGTCGAAGTTCTGAATCAGCAGCCCGATCGTCTCGCTGCTCAGTTCAGCAAGAATATGCCATTTGTCAGGGAAATGCCGATAGATTACGGCGTGCGTATAGCCGATCTCTTCAGCGATCGCGCGAAGCGTCACGGCTTCGTAGCCGCGATCGGCAAACATTTTGCTTGCAGCCGCAAGAATTTCGCCTCGCAACCTCTCCTTGCGCTCTACCCGGCGACTTGGTGATATGGATGTCACTTCAATAGCTTAGTCCCTTTTGGCGACTTTTTGCGACCGCTTGTTGATTTATAACCAGCAGTTACGACGCGGCCACTCGCGCGACACCGCTTGATGTGTTCTTCAAATGCATAGGCTTATGTCGTGCTCAACATAAGCACATTTATGTAGTTTCAAAAATTATGTTGTGTGTAGCGCCTTTGTATGACAGTTGCGGCTTCTCCGGTATCGCGACACAACATAACCGAGATCGTGATGCTCGCCGAGACAAGGGTGTGCGCCTTCTCGAAAAAGAAAGTCTCAACCGAAACCGGTAATCACAATTGTGAAAGCGATTGAGCCTGATGAATGAAAGTTTCGCCATGAATTTACGGATCCGATGAAAGAGCCTTGATGCGGTTCGCAACCAGATACTAAACCTGGATCGCGACCAGCCGGTCTCGGCAGTTGCTTCCGTGAAAGAAGTTCTCGATGCCTCCGAGGGGTAGCTTCGCCTTCGGAACCGGCTTTTCATGCAGTCAATCTGAGATAGATGAGTGATTTACCCGGTTCTCGCCAAATGAGGCTCAAGCTCCGTTTACCAGTGACCGGGCCACAGCGATGCGCCCCAAGTAGCGCATCCGATACATCCGCCACGAAGATCACGAACTTATCGTCCGACCGATTCTCCTGATCTCTTCTCGAAGCCATGCATGTGCAGCATCCGTATTGACTCGCGGATGCCAGATCATCAGGTACTTGAAGCCAGTTATCTCTCCCGGTGCCTTCAGCACCTTGATTTTGCGATTTTCTGTCTCCAGTCCTGCGAATCGCCGGGGTGCTGTCAGAATGAGTTTGGTTCCTGGAATGCATCGCGTAGCCGCCCCGAAATATGGCAGGGTGATCACGGTTCGACGGCGATGGCCGTGAGCTGCGAGACGCTTCTCCGGTATATTCTGCGAGCCTTCCACTACATCAACACCGATGTGTTCAGCCGCGAGGTATTGTTTGAGCGTGAGTTGACGCTGGTAGGGAGCGTCCGTTGCCACAATGCAGGCGAGATCTTCCTCGTAAATGGCCTCAGTCAGCAAAGGCAAAGGCACATGGCCTTCGTCGCCGATCAAGGCAAGATCGAGTCGACCGTGACTCAGGTCCTCGAAGACATCTCCTCTCCAACTTGCGAACGTGAAGCGAACCTGTCGCGCCACCGGGAGAACCTCGCGACAGAGAACGGGAGCAATGATCGAGGTCGCATTGTCTGTCGCGGCAATCCGGAAAGAACAATGCTCTGTCGCCGGGTCGAATGTCGTACCGGAGATGAGCCGATCCAATTTCGGCAGCATGACCTCAAGCTCTTGTAGGACGCGTTCGCCCTGTGGCGTTGGTTCATAACCCTTTGCTGTTCGCACCAGCAGGTCATCGTGAAACGTATCCCGTATTCGCTGCAGGGCGCGGCTCACCGCGGGCTGGCTCAATAGCAACCGCTTGGCGGCACGCGACACGTTGCGTTCCTCGGCAAGCACCGAGAAGACAACAAGGAGATTCAGGTCGGCCTGGCGTAGCTGTGTTACACGCATAATGAATATTAGCACTATGCATTGGACGTATAGCCATGCCGGGTTCAATCTCTTTTTAGCGACGGACTTCAAAGTTCGAAGAAGCCGCCAAAAAGGGGAACCACCATGAGAAAGACAGCTATCGTAACCGGCGCATCCCGCGGCATCGGACGCACCATTGCCCTTCGCCTCGCAGCCGACGGATTCGGCGTCGTCGTCAACTACGCCGGCAATGCGGCCAGAGCAGAAGAGGTCGTCAACGAGATCACCAGCGCGGGCGGACGCGCCCTTGCAGTCCAAGCTGACGTTGCCATTCCCGAAGACGTCAAACAGCTCTTCGAGAAGACCCTCAACGCCTTTGGCCAGATCGACGTTGTGGTCAACAACGCAGGCATCATGCCACTCTCCCCAATTGCCAAAGGCGACGTGGAAACGTTCGACAAAGTTATCGCCACCAATCTGCGCGGAACCTTCCTCGTCCTCTCGCAGGCCGCGCAGCATGTAGCTGAGGGCGGCCGCATTATCGCCTTCTCCAGCAGCGTAACTGCTAAAAACTTCCCCGCCTACGGCCCCTACATCGCCTCCAAGGCAGGCGTCGAAGGCCTCGTCCACGTCCTCGCCAACGAGCTTCGCGGACACAAGATTACGGTCAACGCCATTGCACCTGGGCCTGTAGGGACGGAGCTCTTCCTAGAAGGCAAGACTGAAGAGCAGATCAAGCAGATCAGCAGCATGGCTCCGCTTGAGCGGCTCGGTCAGCCCGACGATATTGCTGGCGTCGTCTCCTTCCTTGCCGGACTCGATGGCGGATGGATCAACGCGCAGGTGCTTCGCGCAAACGGTGGCTTCGCATAAACGAGCACATATGGTTCCCAGTCATCCCTTCCATTCACATAACCCGAAGAACAGGAGAATCGATATGAAGAACATCATTGTCATCACAGGAGCTTCGAGCGGTTTTGGCGCTCTCGCAGCGCGCTCCCTTGCCATGGCAGGTCAGTCCGTTTACGCGAGCATGCGCGAAACGACAGGCCGCAACGCCGCACAGGTAGAGGCTGCGAAACAGTTCGCCAGAGAAAAGAAAAAGGGCATAATGAAATACATTGCATCAATCTCCCCAATATTTATTGCTCTCACACTCATGGCACCTCAAGACGCACATGCCAAAGTAGCAAATGCTGCAATCGGTAGGTCTAAGGCAGTTAAGTTTTCTCTGATCAATGAATCAGGTGCTCCATTGGTACTCAAAGATGGAGACGATATCATCAAGCTTGAACCGGGTAAGTCCACCGTTGTAAAAGAGCCGATGGGTAGTCGTCTAGTCGTAGTTGACAGTCCCATTCAGTCACGTAAGCCAGGAGACGTGATTGTAGAAGTATCGGGGGCGCTAAGTGGTGCGATCGTCCACATCAAATAGCTCTGTTTTCGGATCAATTCTGACTTCTTGAGTGAATTGATAACTCGGACTTGTGCTACCTAGCGAGTCCGAGTCCTATCACCCTTCCTGCAAAGCAGGGAATAAAATAAGCTCCTGCCGTGTTCCTTAATATGAGGGGATTTGTGCTCTATGAGTGCAAGGCGGCCGAGCATTAGCGTTGAACACTTCCAGTCGATGTCATCCAAACAGAGATGGAGCACTTCACCGCAACGAAGCCCGTGAGCGGTGGAGCAACAACATGGTGTGATCGCGGATGCCACCCGGGCTGCTGCCTAACGATCCTGTCAGCAGATGTTGCACATCGTCCCACTTCGGTCTTTGTGGCGAGCCCTCCAGTTTGTAAATGCGCGGCGCGTCGATGATGTCTACCAAACCAGGGGCACACCAGCGCCGGGATTGCGCAAACGGAAGAAGCGAAGACATGTACAAACCGAAAGCCCCTTATGCCGGCGCCTCAACCCTGCCGGCTCGCCCTCCTGCGCAGAGATGAGGGAACAGAAATCAAGAATTGCAAAACTCACACTTGACATTGACAGACAATCCACAACCATATGGTTGTGGATGAATTGGGTACAACATTTGCGGCTTTGTCTGATCCAACTCGGCGGGCAATGATCGAACGGCTCTCACATGGGCCCGCCTCTGTTCATGGATTGACGGAACCGTTTGAACTCTCGCAGCAGATGATTTCAAAACATATTGCCTGCCTGGTGCGGGCACGGATTGTGATCAAGACGAAGCGTGGACGAGAGAGTGTGTGCACGCTCAGGCCAGAGGCAATCAAGACAGTCAGCGACTGGGCTTTTTACTATCGGCGATTCTGGGAAGAGACTTTCGACAAGCTGGATGTGGTCGTGAATCAAATGAAAAAAAACGGAGTTCAGGGATGACAAAAAACACGGCTAACGAGATAGAGCGGATGGTTGTCACAAGAATTTTTGATGCCCCACGCGAATTCGTTTGGAAGGCGTCCACCGAAGTCTGCACAGGGTCAGCAAGGACGAAAGAACAGTCACAACGGTGTATTCACAGCCTGGTTCCGACAATGGGCCTCAACGTCCGATCGGCTTATAAGGATGGATACGCGCGCAACTCATCATGGCCAGGAGAAAAGATCTCCACATAAAGGCCGAATACATTTGCGCAGACTTGTCTTCTCGACCAACTTCCCCTTGCAGTCGCGCGGAGGGCCATACATTATCGGACAAGTGAAAACGGGGATTTCGGCAACCTCGCATTCTGGGTCCGCATCCCTCGAACTTGCCGGAAAGGTGACTTTGCGAGCGCAAGACTAACCTTTAAGGCTGACAGGAAGATAGGCTGATGGTTTCCATTGAGCAATCCATGCTGATTGCCGCACCCGTTGAGCGATGCTTCGACCTTTTCGCGCAGTATTGAAGTCCATTTGCTAGCAACAGAGCGGACGGGCGAGCGGATGGTGGGTGGGGGTACCGACCGGTCTCATCGGTCTGAACGAAATCGTGAAGTGGCGAGCGAAGCATCTCGGCATTCATCAGCACCTTACGAGAAGATTACAGCCTTCAAATATCCCAACTACTTCCAAGACAATGATCGAGGAAGCTTTCAAGTTCATGCAGCATGATCACTTCTTCATCGCTCTCTCTGAGAACCAGACTGTAATGAAAGACCGTTTCACGTTCGCAGCCGGCTTGTCATGCCGGAGAGTGCCTTCGAGAGTGATTGGCTTTCCCTTCTGAAGGGTCTTGGGCGAATTTGGAGAGAGATCGCTCCAGGCAAAGACGCGATGCCATTCGGTGCGGGTCTCGTATTCGCCTTTGTCGTTTTTCCAGCTCTCTTGGGTTGCGAGGTTGAGGACGACGAACTCGTGGTTATTCTGAGCGGCTTTGGCTTCTGCGCTTTGTCCGAGGCGATCGATGAGGATGACTTTGTTGAACATGGTGTCTGGCTCCGTTTCTTTTGGTTTGTCCGCTGGATGCGGTACAAGCTTGCCCGGAGGGGGGCCGTCGCGACCCACTCTCGAGGCGACTGGATGGAATCTGCGGAAGGGGACCCACACTCGCTTTGGGGACAGGAGTCCGCACCTCTAGAGAGGCGCGCAGCGGATTCTGGGAAGGAGAGCGTGCGTCCGAAGGGTGGGGGCTTCGAGCGCGGCACGCTGAACGCAGACAGATAGGCAAACCGGAAGGGAAGCCGCCTATGTCCAACGACTCTTCCTCATGGCGTCATACAAGGAAATCAAGAGCAGGCCGGAGCTATCGAGGCGAAGGGCGTACCCAGAGTGGATTACTCGCCGATATCGACTCCCGCCTGCTCTTTTCTTATGCTTGCATTTCCAAAACCAGGAAAAAGACAGCGCCGGTCAATCTTTGCGGATGCCCGTCAGATATGCCGGGATGCCGATTGGGAACAGCGGCGTAGAGAATGCCACGACAATGCTGACGGCCGCTGCGAAGGAGTTTTGGGAAGACGAAGGTGCATTCGCGTGGCTCCGCTGCATGACGTACTGGACAAGGACTACGGCGAGGTGAGGTATCTGGCTAGACATGCGCACTAAAAGAACGGCACACGCGGCCTCAGGGCGGAAAGCGTGACGATCGTTTGGAGAATCTGGACTGGCTATGTGCTTGTTGTCACAGGGACGAGCATGATAGCAAAAGTATTGCCGAATAAAGAGCATGACACAGGCGAGGAGGCGTATGATTTCGCCCAATTGGATTACGATAATACCGCTTATTAGGCATAGGCTGGAAAGATTTTCCAGAGAAATTCCGGCCTTTTCTTTGCATTTCGTATAGTGTTTTCGGAGTTCGCGCACGCCCATTTCTTCTCCACACTTAGAGCACGAACGCTTAACCGTTGGCCTGCCGCCCCCACGTATTCGGCGGCGGTTGCTGTTTCTTTGCGGCCTGCTTCGGCGTTGAGAAGGCGGTCGGGGACATGCTTGAGCCATTCACGGATTGAGTCTTGATCGTCCATACACAAACTACTGTTGTTTGTGCCGGACCTCGACTGCAGAAAAACGATCGGGATGAGGGCGGCAAAGCTCTCCTCGATGAGTTCTTAGATGTCACTTCTGCCTGCATCAAAGGAACTTTTGAATCCGACATCCAGATCGAATCAATCTGTATCCGTAACGGCAAGAATATGCAGAACACGAACTCGTTGATCGAATTGAATTGAGGTCCAATCCCACGCAATCCCTCCAAGCCAGTGCGTCCGCGGGCTAGGTTGAGAAATATGAGACCTCAGAGAACCTTGAGCCGAACAACGCCTCGCATAGAGCACCTGTGCCAATTGCCCATCGAAGAGGAAAGAACTCGTCATTTGGAAATAGCCGTCACTCTCGGGGGTTACTTTCCGGGCGGCGTCAGGTGAGCATTGAACCTGCTTCAGCCACGGGTCTAGAATCCAGATGCAGCCATTCTTAGCTGTGCGAGGTCTGTATGCCCCACTATGAGTTCTTCTGCAACGCCTGCAAGAAAACATTCGAGAAGATTCTCACCATGGCAGAGCATGACGCGGAAAAGACCGCCTGCCCGCACTGCGGCAGTTGCGAGGTAGAACAGTGCTGGTCTGCCTTCTCTGCCGTCACTTCGAAGAAGAGCGCCTGAACACAGTACGGGGAGGTGCGTATGCACTTCTACAAATTTTCCTTCGGCGCCCTCCGGATCGGAGGCATCACGTACGAGCAGGACGTGATGATCGACTGCGGGGAGATCCGCAAACGCAATAAGTCGCCGTCCAAGAGATTCCGTGACGAGTTTGGACATACACCCTTGTCGATAGAAGAAAAGATACCCAGGAAATGCCGCCGGCTTGTGATCGGCACCGGAGCGTATGGTCGTTTGCCAGTCATGAAAGAAGTGAAGCGGGAGGCGGAACGCCGCCACGTCGAATTGGTCGTCGTACCGACCAGTGAGGCCATCCGGCTAATAGAAAAGGAGTCCGCGGCAAACGCCATTATCCACGTGACCTGTTAGCCAGCGTGCGATAACTTATGGGGCGCGGTTGCATCCTAGTTAGCGTTCCCTATTTTGCCAGCGGCATGACCGCAGGTTTGGGTCACGGGGATTACCGTCACAGCGAACGGGATTCCGGCATCGTCCCCTCAGTACTGGTTTTGGGGAATAGCATTCTCGGCTGCCCCATCCAGAAGCGGTTGCTCACGCGAGTGAGAAGGCCAACGCTGCGGGCCTGAAGACGCGCGCGCGCCTCCTGATATGGTCCGACATACCGGAGAGTAGCGGGTATCCTTCGGTAAACGCGCGGCAGCCAACGAAGGGCACAAGCCGCGGAACGTTCTTCTCGCTCGTTGTACGGCAGCGCAAACGCTTCGCGGAGCCCATCAGGCATCCATGCAGTTGTGAGCGCACGGTACCAATGTGGAACCGGCACCCAGGATTCGCGGCCGTGGAGTATACGGTGCGCTATCTCACGCGAAAGCTTGTTCACACCAAGCGTGTTCGATGCCCACATCGCTCGATTGTAGGCCTCGAAGGCAGACCAGTCCGCAGGCAAGGCACTCACAGGTATTCCGAACAGTGTCGCCAACGTTTTGATCTCGTCGTAATACGCCTCCTGCTCACCGAGTGAGAGCGGTGGCAGAACGCTTTCATATGCGAGCAAGGCGCTCTCTACCAGCGTCGCATAGACCCAACGAAGTGCCTCGACTTCGTTTGCCTCATAATGCGAACCACGCCCGTAGACGGCGACGGATTCGGAAATCTCTCCCTGGACACCTGTATGCAGTTGATAGAGGTAGCGGGAACTGGCTAGTGCCTGCTCGAGAGTGCCAAATATCATGGTGAACACAACACGGAAGGTGTTATGAAATCTCCCAAGTGGATCTGTCCTGAGGTTTGAGCGTTGATCGAGCGCTGCCGCAACCCAAGGATGCGCCAGCTGGAGCAATGCTGCCCGTCCGGCGCCTAAAAACAACGCTGATTCTCGATTGACCTTCCAGCCGATGAGGATGGTCCGAAGATGCCGGTATGTGGGTCAGAGGTACGATTTACGACAGCTGTCCACAAAGCGGAGATGTCTTCTCTGGATACGGGTGAACGACTAGTTTCCATACTCCCTTAGATTCAGAACGGCGTTCTATTGTTCGGTGTTGTCTCCATGAAGCTTGGCCCTTTTTGCGTCCAATCAGTGTCTCTTGGTTTATGATAGTTTCGCTTTTCGAACGATTGCTCGCGGGAAATCCCATGAACCCACGATGGCCACTGACTTGTCTCTGCCGGGAATCCAAGAGCAAGAACCGCCTCCTCGCTCTAGTTTATTTTTGCTCCTGCCTGCTTGTAGCTGGACTTGTTTTCGCCCAGGGCGACGAAAGCCTCCGCAAGCGACGCGAAGACATGGTCCAGACGCAGATTACCGCGCCGCGCGGGAGCGGAGCGGAAGGGGTGCGAGATTCGAGCGTCCTCGATTCAATGCGCAAGACACCGCGTGACCGCTTTGTGCCCGCTGAACTCGTACCTCATGCCTACGATGACCGCCCACTTCCCATAGGTTATGGTCAAACCATATCGCAACCTTACATCGTGGCGAAGATGACAGAGCTCCTTGAGCCGAAAAAGGAGCATCAAGTATTGGAAATTGGCAGCGGCTCAGGCTATCAAGCGGCGGTTCTTTCCCCGCTGGTTGCACAGGTCTATACCATCGAAATTATCGAGCCGCTCGGCACGGCCGCCCGTCAACGGTTGGCGGATCTAGGCTACCAGAATGTCGAGGTGCGCGTGGGTGACGGCTACTTCGGCTGGCCCGAGAAAGCGCCTTTTGACCGCATTATCGCGACAGCCGCGGCTAACCACATTCCGCCCGCTTTGATCGAACAACTGAAACCCGGTGGAAGGATGGTGATTCCAGTGGGCAATTCTTTTCAAACTCAGATGCTCATGCTGGTTACCAAGGGCAGCAAAGGTCCGCGCGACATCAAGGTACAAAACTTGATGCCCGTGGCGTTTGTTCCCCTAGTCGGTGGCTCCCGGTCAAACTGAAGATCACGGGCATCTCGTTTCGTTGCCTCGACGGCGGAAGTGAAGCGACTGACGCACACATCTATGTCTGTCTATGATCAGATTCGCTGCATCTTGGTCGGCATCCGGTACCGCGAAGTAGCGCTTCTGCTGGTGTCAGCGTCGGTGTTGTCTTATCAGATCATACTGGTGCGCGCTTTTTCCATCGGCCAGTGGCACCACTTCGCCTACATGGTCATTTCAATTGCACTCCTCGGTTTTGGCGCAAGCGGCACGTTGCTCGCGGTATTGCACAGGCGCCGAACGGATACCGCCATGTCATTGCATGGCTCCCAAGCGTACTGGTTCGCAATTTCTGCGATATCGTTTGCGGTTGCGTTGCCGGTTTCTTTCTGGCTTGCGCAGCGTGTTCCTTTTGAGGCGTTCCGGATTGTCTGGGAAGCGCGGCAAGTCCTGTACTTGGGATGCTACTACCTTTTGTTGTCCGTTCCATTCTTTGCGGCCGCGACCGCCATCGGCCTCTCGCTTACCAGCGAATCAGAGAAGAGTCCCCGCCTCTACGCCTACAACATGGCCGGTTCAGGCGCAGGCGCACTCCTGGCAATCGTCGCGTTGTCCATAGCGCGCGTGGAATGGGCGGTGGTGGGTGCCATGGGTCTCGCGCAGGGCGCAGCAGCATTTGCCTTACTCGATAAAAAGCTGTTTGTTGATCGAAGGTCACGCTGGTTCTTTGCCACCTCTGGCATTGCGGTCATGGCAATTGTGACGCTCGCTTACGTCTTTTATCTACCGACCGTCCGTTTGTCGCAGTATAAGGGACTAAGCTATGCGCTCAACCTTCCTCACGCACAGGTGGTGGCCGAGCGATCCAGCCCTCTCGGCCGTGTAGACGTCGTTGCCAGCCCGGCTATCCGCGAAGCCCCGGGTCTTTCGCTAGTCGCGCCATCCGATGCGGTTCCGCCAAAGCAGCTCGGGCTCTACATGGATTCGGAAAGTGCCGGAGCTATCACTGCGTTTAACGGCGACGCTAGCACACTCAACTATCTCGACTGGATGGTTACAGCGGCTCCTTATTTCGCCCTTCAGGATAGGCCTCGGGACTTGCGTGTCTGCGTCCTTGGCGCGGGTGGTGGCGCGGGTGTTTTGCTGGCGCTGCGGCACGTCGCCCGCCAAGTGGACGCAGTCGAACTCGACCCCAACCTGCTCGAGTTGTTGCGTGAGGAATATCGTGACTTCGCTGGTGGCCTCTACGACCGGCCTCAAGTACACATCCACCGGGCGGAGGCGCGCGCTTTTGTGCAGAGGGCGCACTTGACTTGGGACGTCATCGACCTCTCGCTGGTCGGCTCTTTTGCGGCATCGACGGTCGGTGTTGGTGCTGTAAGCGAGAACTATCTTTACACTCGTGAATCTTTCGAGGCTTTTCTAGGCCACCTCCGTCCGGGCGGTGTGTTGGCGGTGACGCGTTGGGCGCAAACGCCGCCACGCGATGAACTGAAACTATTTGCCACCGCAGTCGCGGCGTTAGAGCGGATGAGCTTGAAGTCAACTGAACGTTTGGTGTTGATACGAAGTTGGGCAATGGCGACGCTCTTGGTGAAAAGGGAACCGTTCACCACTCCAGAATTGTCTGCCCTGCGCCGATGGGCGGAAGAGCGCATGTTCGATGCATCTTATTTCCCCGGCATCGCAGCGAAGGAGCATAACCGTTTCAACGTATTGGAGCGCGATTATTACTTCGAAGCAGCAACCGCCTTCATTGCTGGAGGCCAACGGCGGGAAGAATTTCTCCGCGACTATGCATTCAACGTAAGGCCTGCCACTGACGATCGTCCGTACTTCTTCCACTCCTTCCGCTGGCGCGCGCTTCCCATAATGTTCAGCTTCCAACAATCGTTGATTCCGCTCTCGGAGTGGGGTTACCTCATCCTGGTCGCAACTCTTGCTCAGGCGACACTGTTGGGGATCCTGCTGATTGTTGTTCCTCTGTTCCTGCTGCGCAATCGCAATCCACTCTTTGATTCGCAGCGTTCAAAGCCGCATTCCGACCGGACAGTAAGCCTGCGAGTCCTTCTCTACTTTCTCACATTGGGTCTGGGGTATCTGTTCGTGGAAATGGCGCTGATCCAACGGTTGGTTTTCTTTCTTGCTGATCCTATCTATGCCGTGGCTGTGGTGCTGGCGGGCTTGTTGTTTGTCTCCGGATTGGGCAGCGCATTTGCTGCGCGGCAACTACGAATGGGAATCCCGGCAACGAGGCTAGCTTGTTTGGCTGCCATCGTAGTAGCCGTTACAGGCACCGTTTATGGATTCGGGTTGCACACTATACTTTTGCCGCTGCTCAGTTGGCCACTGTCGGCCCGAATGGCCCTCGCATTCACATTGATACTGCCGTTCGCAGCGATGGGCATGCCTTTTCCTCTTATCCTGCGCCTGCTTGGCGAAACCCGCCCAGATCTGTTGCCCTGGGCCTGGGCTATTAATGGCTGTGCCTCCGTGATCGCTGGTCCCCTAGCCACCCTGCTGGCTCTCGGTGCAGGGCTTCCAATAGTGCTGCTTGTAGCCTCGGCATGTTATGCGATGGCGGCACTGCTAGCAGGAACGTGGCAAAAAAGAGTTGGTCCAAGAATAGCGGGGACGTAGCGTGCCAGTCTTGTGAGGTCGAGGCACTCACGAAGAATGCCGCGTTACGCGAACGAGGGTCTTCGTTCCCACATTCCCAACACTCCGACGGCGGAAGATATTCTTGTTTCAGACCCGGCTTAGCCAGTCTTTGACTAGCAACCGAGCCGCCTTCCCGCAAGGGGCTTGTAAAGCCTTCCCGATACAGAACGTAAATCATCTTCCGGTGCTCTCACCTCAGCAAAGGTTTGGTATCCGCCTGTAGCTTGCCGCATTACCTGGTACTGTTCTGAGCTAATTATTTGATACACCGGCTGGAAACCTTGGTGTGAGGATGTGTGCACACGGCACAAGCGGACCGAATCCTGAGCTCCCGAGTCTCTTCCAGTTCGACTTTGGGGTTCCGGGCAAATCAGTGTGCCAAATAATTCGAACAAATGCCCAACTAATTAGAAATAGAAAAACAACAGTCCGGGTCTATGACATTATGCAGAAGAGTCACGCGATTACAGCGGTCCCTTCGATTACTGCAGGTTGGAACTTCTGCTCTTGTGCCTTATCCTCTGGGTATGGCTTTCGCAGCAACCGCAATAGAGAAGACAGGGTTCGCCGCTAATCGCAGAATCCTCTTCATTCTGACCCGCGCAACTGGCGCCAATAGGACCCATCTTCGTGATTGTTTGCAAACGCCTTCTTTCTATCCCAGGGCTCTTGGTATTGCTGTTTCTTTGTACCTTCTGCCTCAATGCCTGCAAGAGCAAACCTCCCGCGGAGACTGATGCCACACCCCCAGGAGAATCAGCCGACCAGAGCTCGACGACGGACACACCCAAATCCCTCACTGCCGAGATCTCAGGCGATGTCAGTCAGCACTATACCGCTGTCAACGACCAGATCAATATCGCCTTTATGCCGACAGGCACGAAGGGCGAGTACAGGTTCGGTGTCACCGCCAGCAAAGAAAGCGGGGCACAGACGGTTGATCTTGGAACCGGCCTCGACGGAAGCTTCCACTTCACCCCGGGCCTCGATCAGCAACCAGGCGGCGCGCGCTTTGCCATCGTCACCGACAACGGAGAGACCGCCTACACCGACATGGGCTATTCCCAATACTTCGCCCCTAACGATGGCAAAGATAACGCACACATCGTTCTTTCCAAGGTCGAGAAGCTCCCCTCTAAAAATGCCTTGCTCGTCCGTTATCATCTCGTCGGTACCTTCCGCTTCAAGGGCGGCTATGCTCCCGAGCCCCTAGAGGATGCCTGCGCCAAAGAGGCCGGGCTGTACGCGGGGCAGCACGGAAACCGCAATCCACCGTTCAGGGCCGATCTCTGCAAGGCAAAACAGATTCAGGTCAACGGCTCCTTCGATGTCGTGCAGGACTTCCCCGCGCAGATGCTCTAGCCGCGTCCCCATGCGATTCCACACGAGGGCTTCTCGATTTCATTCAACTCGCGGATGACATTCGGAAGCTGTCGACGTGTTTGGGCATGCCACGGGATAAACTCAATCTCCAATACTTCAAAGGTTACTTGGGTCGAACCTATAAGCTATGCTCGAGTGTGGAGGGTTCATGAATACAAGCGATATCGTTCTTGCGATCGATGCTGAGATCGCGCAGTTGCAGAAGGTGAAGGTACTCTTGACGGGCACCGACCTTACCACGAAACGAAAGCCAGGCCGTCCAGTTGCGCCTAACAAGGCAACTAGCTTCAATCCAGTGGAATTTGCGGAGACAGCGAAGCGACGCACAATGAGCGCAGAAGGCCGTGCAAAGATCGCCGCAGCACAAAAGGCTCGCTGGGCAAAATCCAAGAGAGTCGCGAAAAAAGCGGCACGCAAAGCTGCTTCAATACCCGCTAAGAAGGCGGTGACGGCGAAGGCGGTCGATCGGAAGACTACTCAAGTGAAAAAATCGTGACAACAGCGACACCGATTGCGACCTTCGTTCCAGCAAATCGCGCCGCTTTAATGAACCCGGTAGAGGCCTTGCGTGCAGAATGAGAGAAGCTCGCGTATCCAGGATGGAGGGCTTAGCCACGTAGAATGGTGCAATGCCTATGGCTGCGCAGCAATAATCTCTCCCAAGATCAAGAAGCTCGCCGCGAAAGCAGCCAAATCTCCCAGCATGCTGACTACTGAAGAGACGCGTGAACTCGGTGCTTCAGTCACAGCTCACCTGTCACCGCTGAAAGAAGTCCCTTCGATTCCAACGAAGAGATCTCAACAAAGAAGTAAACGACGAAACGCTCCTAATCACCAATCATTGAAATGAGGGTTCCATGGCAACGAAGAAGGCTCCAGCAAAGAAGGCAGTTACACCGGTAGCTAAAAAGTCCGCTGCAGTTCCTGCGAAGAAGAAGAGAACGGCGGCAAAGAAGATGACAAAGGCGGAGCTTGTGCGGTTTGTCGCGGAAAAATTGGAGTGGACGTCGAAGCAGACCGCGGCCATCTTTGATCTTCTGGCCGAGACAGCACTTCAGGAAACCAGGAAGAATGGCGAGTTCACTATTCCCGGACTTGGGAAGCTGGTCAAAGCTCAACGTGCGGCTCGAATCGGCCGCAACCCTCAGACCGGCGAGTCGATCAAGATCAAAGCAAAAACGGCGGTGAAGTTTCGCGTCGCCAAGGCAGCTAAAGACGCTATCGCTCCTGTGAAGTAATTTTGTTACCGATTGAATACGGTCCTCCGCCGAGCGGGGGGCCGTGCACTTTAAGTCTGAGATTTGATGAACTCCGACCATCTGTAGCTGTGATCGGTACTTTGAGGGTGCTTCAGTATTAGCGTAATCACAGGTCACACTTTGCCGATTACGACAAGGCCCGTTCCAACTGATTCCGAACTGATGATCGATGCGCGTACAGGAGACAGATGAAATCTACGATTTAGTAGAGAAGAGCAGGGTCGAAGAATCCACCCAAAGCGCTTCTATCGGTTAACAACCTTAGGAAGGCTTCCCTCGATGAACGAGACTGATGGCTATATCCGTCTGCACCCAATCACGCTTCCAGGCTTCGGCCTGATTCTCGTCGAATGACAGCTGACAAATTCGAGCCTGCTGTCCGGTGCCGAAGTTACTCCACCTTATCCCGGGTGCTTCTCCTCGCTGTGTATGAGACCTCGCTGCCCCAGATCTAAGCTCTCGATCCGCGTCAGCACACCCGGTACGCCACCACAGAGTGGCCGTGTGTTACTCGGCTTCATCCCGCAGGCGTGCCTCGTAGCCAGCCTGGTACTCTTCCGACGAGGTATAGCCTCGTGTATGGGCGGGTTTAAGGTTCCGGGTTCCACAAGAGGATCTAGAATTCCTATCACTTCCCAACAGTTCGTAAGCAAATGAGGCTTTCGCGCTTCTGACCCTTCCACCGCTTCCCCTGACTGGAGCACAAACTACTGTTGTTTGTCCTCAGCAACTTTTCCTGCGAGATACCGTTTAGGGAAGCAATCCAGGAGTCTAATATGGTTGCCGATCCCGTTAGAAGGAAATCACGGTATTACTGGCTCGTACACTCCATAGCCGCTCTTTCCATAGGGTGCTACGTGTTCGTTTGCATCACAGCTTTCTTACCCAGCTGGACTTTAGCGAAGAGCGCACATTATCGCCCCATTCTGCTAGCAATCGGAGCGACACTGTTCTTCATCTATACGATCGCCCTAAAGAGGATCAGGAAGCCACAGAATATCGATTCCAATTAAGCTGATCTCCGCTTCCCATTGCTGGAGCACAAACTACTGTTGTTTTGTGTATTCTCCATGCAGGGAACGTTTCTCCTAGAGGTGCTCCGTGCTAAGTGACGTTGCGCTCGCCTCCTACATCCTATTCCCCATCGCTACCCTGGCTTGGGCGGTTTGGGCAATTGTGACAGCGATTCGCCTCCGGAGTCGCAGGAAAGATGCCCCTCCCACGCGTTATACTTCCTCCGAATAGCGGATGAGTTTCAGTACGCGCATCTTGCGTTTCCCGCTTCCCGTCCTTGAAGCACAAACTACTGTTGTTTGTGCTTGCCTAATGGAACGAAACTCCCACTCCCGGCGTAATCTCGTGATAGAAACGGAGGTCCGTTGAAGATGACCTGTGCTCGATGTGGATTGCCCAATACTATCCCTGGTAGCTATTGCTCACGATGCGGACAGCAACAATTTCCTATTTCGATGCAGGCCTACCCGAACCCTCCTCGCGTTCAGCGGCATCTGCATAAGGCTCTCCGTGCTTTGGATGGCCTCGGGCATCCTATATCTGTTGGCCTTGTTGTTTGGAATGACGGTGTTCAAGTTCTTCTTTTTCGGGCGATTCGGCCACACGCAGATTTGGAATAATCACGCGGATTCTATTCCTTTTATCCACGTGATCATCCCGTCCCTTTTCTTCGTGGTCTCCATTTTAGGGATCGCTGCAATCATCGTCGGTTACGGCTTAAGCCAACGAGCCAGCTGGGCACGTGTGGCCGCAATCGTCTTTGGGTGTCTGGCCCTACTGAAATTTCCGCTCGGCACAGCCCTCGGCATCTATACGCTATGGGTGTTGGCTCCCACAACCTCCGCGCTGGAATATGACTCAATCGGCACATTACCGTCCGCCTAGGCACAAACTACTGCTGTTTGTGCTTGGCGCAACTTTTCGATGAGCTATTGTCTACTACAGCAGTCTTGGCCAATAGATATGCGGACCAAACGATCAGATCTCGCCTTCTTCAGCAGCATGGTGGTGATATCCCTTCTTCCCCTTTTCCCGCTTGTCTTCCCTGGCGTTTACCGTAGCTTTCCAACGCCGCCACTATTCGGATTGTTCTTTGGCCTAGTAATCGGGAAGATGTACAAATCTTGGCTCAACCGGGAAGGTATCTTCGGCCCGTCCTTCCACAACAGGAAAAGCGATGATTTGGAGGCCTAGGGAAATGCAAAACGGGCGATCAAACATCTACTTTTCGGTTTTCTGTCGATCATTACGACCTTGTCGTTTGCCTTCGTTTTCTTCCTACACCTGCGTCACCATACCCCGATATTGCTTCTATCCACTCTTCTCGCAGGTTTCTCAGCAATCTCCTCCATCGGGAATGTGTACTGGTTTCGACGCAGGTGGAGATAGCTTCTCCCCATCCTTCCACCGCTTCCCATCGCTGAAGCACAAACTACTGTTGTTTGTGCTCGAACGGCGGGTCATCTCGTTTACGAAGTTCTTTGAGGGATGCCCAGAAGGCCAGCGGCTCCAGAATAAACATCGTTACACAATCGAGGAAACCCCGCCCATGTAGATCTATCGGATGTCTCGTAAGCCATAGTGGCGGCAACAGGACCACGACCATCACATTCAGCCATTTAGGTGCAGGCTTTCCTACGGTTTGACCAGCCACTCTTCTTTCCTCGAACGCCGAAATCTGGATGGGGCCAAATATACACGCCAACTATCAAACAGATCTCGGGAAGGTAGTGTGTGGACCTCCCCGAGACCAAAGCACGCCACGCTGAGGTACTTGGCAGAGCGCCGAGTATTGCGAGTGTAGCGCTCAATCAGGAGTCGGGCCGTGACTCCCTGAATCTGTGATGTCAGATTTACAGACTTGGTGGGCCGCCTGCCATGTTGCATCAAACTTCTCGTATTCGTCTACTAAATGAGAGGTATTCCCATGTCGGACCCCCTTGTCACCTATGTAAACGATCACCTTGGTGGTGCCCGTATAGCTCTTCAACTCCTCGAAGCGATGCGGGACCAACATGATGATCAAAACTTTCGTGATCTTGCCTCAGTGTTGTTGCCAGCGATTCGAGACGATGATTACGTTCTCCGTGCCATCGCGGAAAGGATTGGTCCAGGCCCAAGCCCTATCAAAGAAGTGGGCGGATGGATTCTTGAAAAAGCAGGACGACTGAAACTTGGTCACACCGGTTCAACTGATTTCGCGATGTTCGAGTCGCTCGAATTGCTCGTGCTGGGCATACATGGAAAACTGTGTCTCTGGAAAGCACTTCTGGTGGTGTCCAGGACGGACCCTCGGCTGGAAGGCTTCGATTTCGAAGCGCTTAGCTGTAGGGCTCAACAGCAATACGATCGGGTCGAGAGGAATAGACTCCATCTCGCACAAACGGTTTTTCTAAAAACCGAATAGTGTGTCGGTATGCACCAAAAAACAAGGTGATTCGCGGAATTACCAATTTCGCTCTAGTACCGTTGGCGCAGTACGTAAGCCATAGGTTCAAACTACTGACGTTCGCGTGTATCAACTCACAATCATCTAAGTCTGCTTGGAGGTGACTGCCGTGGAGATCAATTCCAGATCAGGGCTCAAGACCGCAACGTGTCCCATTTGCCATGGAGAAATAAAAATTCCAGCTCGAGCGGTCGACGCTGATGGCAACTACTCGATCCAGTGTATGAATTGCAAGATCCCCGTTAGCGGAAAGGTTCACACAGACCCGCGCACGCTTTAACCTATATCCGACTCCCGCCGCCCTGACGCCGCTTCCCATAGCTAAAGCACAAGCTGGTGTTTGTGTGCTCAATAATCAGAGGGTCCCAGGGTCCGGGTGAACTCTACCGGTAATGGTGATTTTGCATCGTGTGCACTCGATCGAATAATTACCTCTGGCGTCGGTCGCCCTAAGAGGTATTTCGATCTCTGCATTACAGGTGGGGCATGTTGTCGTTTTGGCGTCTCGTCCGGGATCACGATCCATGTCGGCTCACCTCCTAGAACTAAGATGCGCTTTCCCATCCTGCCGCCACTTCCCATCGCTGAAGCACAAACTACTGTTGTTTGTGCTCAGGCGTATACTTTCGCCCGAGAGGTGAATATGTCGCACATCATCGACGGCATTGTAGCTTTCGGCATCATCGCAGTCTTAGTCATCTGTGGTCTTCGCAACAAGATTTATTCGTAGGTCCGCTTCCCGTGCTTCCTCCGCTTCCCATCACTAAAGCACAAACTGCTGTTGTTTGTGTCTTACGATCTATCGCCAAAGTCCAACGATCAGTCCGCCAATCAAAATAAGGCTGCCCCCTGTCACGGTGGGCATGCTCGGTAGAGTCTTGAAGAAAATATAGTTAGTTATTTGAAACATAACAAAGAGAGTCGCGATGTAAATTCCTACGACTTGCCCGAACTCGACCGGAGCCAAATTTAGCGAAGTTCCATAAAGCGTCAGGACCAGCCCTCCACATGCGAAGAGAGCAATACGCGACGCCAATGAGGGATGGTGTAACGCGATTCGGAGAACAGCATCACCTGTAGCCTCGAAAATAGTTGCAAGCAGAACAAATAGAAAGACCTTCATCTGTTTATCCTATTCCCGCTTACCCTTCACGGACCGCTTCCCCTCCTTCCACCGCTTCCCCATCGCTGAAGCCCTCGCAAAGGCAGATACGCTGGGTATATTCACCGCTTTTTTGGACGGATCGCATCGCGCGGCGCTTCCGGTGCGCCAGGTACGACGAACAGTTTGGGTTGATTGACCTGCTCGTCGGGATAGCGCAAATCCAGAAGCCTTCGGACGCGATGGGACAATTCAGATAGTTCTGCAAGCGCCGTCTTCATGTATCCGTTTGCTTCTGGTCCACCCTGACTGGCTAAGAACATTGTGTTCGTCAAGCTCTGAAGGGGATTGTTGATCTGGTGCGCCATACTGTGTGCGCGATCCGCTGATGCTTCCACCCTTGCTAGATGCCGGGCTTTTTCATTCAAATCCTGTTGCCTAACAATTACGGCGACGTAGTCCGAAAGGCTTTTCAAGAGTTCGTAATCCTGCCGGTCAAATGCCTCCTCCGAGCTGTGCGAGACGGCCCAAATAGTGCCTCGGATCTGCTCTGTCTCCCATGGGATAAGGATTCCATCTGTAATCGGCTTGGCGGTAACGCCAAGGAAGTCGTAGTAGGGATTTTCAAGTCGGTAGAGATGGGGTCTGCGAGCATCAAGGCACGTACCGCAAGGACTGAAGAATCGAGGTGTCCGACCCTCGAGATATTGAGAGAAGCTTCCGGCGATGGCGACCCATCGGAAGGTCGGCTTCCCCTCCAGATCGGGTTCCTCCAAACTGATTCCCGCGCTATCCGCGTTGCAGCAGGTCATCGCGACGTTGACCAATTCCTGAAGGACGCCCTCTGGATGCGTGGCAAATGTTTCCGTCACGCGTCGGAGTGCGTCGAACGGCTGTTGGATGTCTCTCGGTTTCGCAGGTCTATTGAGAAATGACTCATCGCTGAGTAAATCTCGGAAAGACATTCCAGTGTCAGTCGTCGTGCCCAAGCCACACCTCTGAAAAAATCCTACGCCACCAGAGCTAGAAACAGCCAGGAAATTAGGTTCGTTGCACGTCCGCAAATTCAGCACAAACTACAAGCTCACACCGCGCTCTCGGGGTGGGGAAGAGTTGAAAACCAGCCCGCCGCTTGACAGGGGAATAGCTCACGCCCAAGTCATCCAACGCGAACGGGCCAGTAGTACGAGAGCTCGCATCAAACCTCGCTCCCTTCACGTCGTGATGCCGCCGCATGTATCGCTTTGGATGTCGGCCCCGTGAAGTTTCCAATAGCGTTATCGCCCGACTTGCCGAAACCGGGCCAATTTCGGCACAAACAACGGTAGTTTGTGTATGGACGATCACGACTCAATCCGCGAGTGGCTTAAGCACGTACCTGATAGACTCTTGAACGCCGAAGCAGGCCGCAGAAACAGCAACCGCCGCCGGAATCGTCGCGGCGGCAGGCCAAAGGCTAAGCGTTCGTGCTCCAAGTGTGGACTGGAAATGGGCGTGCGCGAACTCCGAAAACACCATACGAAATGCAAAGAGAAGGCCGGAATTTATCGGGAAAATCTTTCCGGCCAATTTGCCTTATAAGCGAATTATCGTATCCATCTGCGCGGGATCATACATAGGCGTCATGCTCTTTGCTCGTTAATACTTTTGCTATCTGGTGTTCATCCCTGTGGCACCAAGCACATAGCCAGTCTAAATTCTCTAAACGATCACGCTTTCCACCTCCTAGGCCACGCGTCCTGTTCTTATGGTGCGCATGCCCAGCTGGAGTCATAACCTCGCCATAGTCCGGATCTATAATGTTGTGCAAAGGCGGGGGGCGACTGCACCTGCGTCTTCCCAAGACTCCTTCGCAGCTGCCGCCAGCTCTGTCGTGGCATTCTTTTACGCCGCTGGTCCCAATCGGCATCGCGGCATATCTGACGGCCACCCGCAAAGACTGACCGGCGCTGCCTTTTTCCTGATTTTGGAAACGCAAGGATAGGCGCAAAAGAGCAAGCGGGAGTCGGTACCGGCGGGTAATCCACTGGGTACGCCCTTGGCCTCGATAGCTCCGGCCTGCTCTTGATTTCTATGTATGGCGGCAGCTCAAAACCCGACAAATTAGCATCAGAATCGGTATGGACGTAGAAGAATTCGACGTTATGACAGAGGACTTGTGCACTGTCTATGGTTGCGAGCGGTGCCCCGGCTGCGTGAAAAGACTCATACGGAATGCACGTTTTCTGCACTCATGAGTGCCACCGAACGGACTGCGACGCTTAGCAGCTACATCCCTTTTCCAATTGAATTTGTTTGATCAGGCAACGGTCGGAGGAGTAAATTCCCCGGAGTGACTTTGCCGGGCCCCTAAGCGTTATTCACGTACGAACTGGATGGCCGATATGTCTATTCCCCCCTGCCTCGAACTGGAAAGGCTATGCGCGCAATTGGCGGTCGCCAACAGCGCTCTGCAAGCGTCTCACACGTTTCAATCACAACAACTCGTTGAGCAACTCCAACGTGCGATGACGAAACACAGAAAGTCCTGTTTGCGCTGCACGTGGATCTCCAGAAAGAAGAACCATGCGAACGAAATATTGAAAACGCTCGATCATATCGCTGGTGGATAGCCTTCGCTTTTATTTCGCCTATGCTGAGTTCATGTTTGACCCCGATGCCCACCTGCCGAGATTAAATCGGGACATGGTCTACCTCGGTGCCTGTCTCATCGCCGGTATGCGGCTCGCGCGTGAGAAGCAGGTGAACGTTCGGGTGATTCCCACAATTCAAGCAATAGAAGAGTCTGTGGATCTCGCGCATGAGGTCTACAACCGAGTCTTTCGTGGGGTGCCCGACCGTCTCAATAAAAAGTGAGTACAAGGATGAAGACGTACAAACTCGTTGCCGTTCCGTTCCTGCTCCAAGAGGGCGAGTTCAAAGGTCATCTTGAGACCGTCACTTTTATCGCTGCCAATGAAGAGCGGAGCCACAAATGGTGGGCGGTGAATGTCGGCACGTTTGAGAGCGACTTCAGCAAGATCGTGTCGCTGGAGTTAGCGCGGCATGTCGTTGGAACGTTGCGTGCGGAAGAGACCGTGGAGTTCCCGAACCGCTACGAACTGGGAGAAGTGAAAGGCCGATTTGGCGGGAGTTGGAAGGACTAAGGGCGTCTTGCAATACATATTCAGGTCTTCGCTTCTGCTCTCATGTCCTTGAGAATACGCTCAAAGCAATCTAGATAGACCGTTAGTCTTGAGGGTTGATCTATCTCCAAACGCATCAGGTAAAGGAGATTGTGAAACGCTTCAAGCCTGTTGGAGAACCCTTGCTCTTGTGTTGTCGGAGGATGTCGATCTTCTTTGTTGCCCATTGGGATTAGCCTCTAAGGGCCCTTGCCAACTAAATCGAAGGGTCATCCCATACCTTGAGATGCAAAGAACCTATCCGCCGCCGCGTCGGGGTATATTACAGATACCAAAGGGAATACGAGTTGTGACTCATAGCCCTACCTTAAAGCGTGTCCTCGCCGTATCAGATCATACGGATCTCCTTCATGCCCGGGTGCTCTTGCTTGAGTCTCAGGGATATATGGTCGAGGCAGTCGCCACGACAATGAGGCGATGAGTCTGCTGCTAACTACCGATTTCGACTTGGTTCTCCTTGGCAGGAACTCAAGTCTGTTTGGAAGTCATCTTGATGAGCGTATCCGTCACAAGTACCCCAAGATGCTCACATTGAAGATCCAGTCCGCTAATGAGGAGCTAAGTATCTATGCCTCTCGAACTGTGGACGCTGTGCCGCAGCATGTCATAGATGCTCTAAGACAGATGCTCAGTGAAGACTAGGGTCGAACAGCACCTGATTTATAAGCCTGAGCATAAGCCTGTTCTTGTTGAGGATGGAGCTTTGTCTTTGTCTGCTTTGGGTTCTTTTCCTTCTTCGGTTTCGCTGGCTTGGCTGCTGTCGGTTTGGATTGCGTGGCGGTGTGAGTCTTTTCTGCTGGTTGCGCGGTGTTCTGCGCGAAACAGGTTCCGGTTGATAGTATTGCGATCGTTAAGAGCAGCCGAGCGATTAGCATTGCTGACACCCATTGGCGCATAGGATGCACAAATGACGCCTGACCGAATGATGAGGCTTACTTGTGTGGCCGCTACTACAGACACCGTGACCGCAGGAGTGGTCGGATTGCATAAACCGACGATCTTCGTTTCACGTGGCCAGCGGCCAGACGAGCTGGCAGGAAGCGGTTGAATCAATTGAAGGCAAGCTGGAGGAGTAGCATCACGCTGTCCTCCGGGCATCAGCGAGCGTCTAACCGTTACAGGAGGGTTTGGAAATGCCCTCGGTGCCTTATAGAGACAGCCAAGCTCTCCCCCGCCAGACCCCTTGTCGAACTGCGTGGATGCCGGGGAGGCTCCTCCAGGCTTCGACATCGTATACGAAGGCGCAAACTGGGAGGTCGTCGTCAGGGCCAAGTCGTACAGGAGACGGCGACCTACCCACTTCTAGCGACAGCGATTTCACAGTGCAGCTTCCTGAGTAGCTGGAAGCATGAAATTGAGCCCGTTATAGTGAACGATTACAATCCCGGAGATATTTCCGAAACTGACGATCTACCGAAGGTCGACACCTCTGAAGAATATGCACTCGGATTTGATGCGGGCACCGAAGGAAAGCCCTACGACAGCGAGGCTCGAGAAGGGCGACGTGGATGGGAAGACGCGCAGCAATAACTGGCACCCACAGAGTGTTACATCAAAGGGATCTACAGGAGGGACGAAGTGAAACCATCAGATGGTGGGTTCGGGGGGTGGATGGACAAATATTGGACCATCTTCGTCATTCTCTTTGGAATTGCGTTTACCCTTTTTCTAGCCCTTTTCAAGCCCCACAATGGTTGGGCGAACTATTAGCTTCAAACAATGTGCGGCCGTTACTACAGACGCAGTGACAAGCAGAGAGAGGTCGCCGCGCAGAAGGGTGGCGTCACGCACCCCTCCGGGCATCAGATCGCATCGAATCATTACAGGAGCGCCGGGAAATGTCCACGGGCCCTATAGAGACAGCGAAGTTCTCCCTCGCCAGATCCCTTGTCGAACTGGCATGGGATGAGAGCATTCCCCAGACCTTCGACATCAAGTACAAAGGCGCAGACTGGGAAGTCGTCGTAAGAATTAAGTCGACAGAAGACGGCGACTGTCCCGGTAGCCCGGTAAAGGATTTTCCCCAGGAACTTCCGGAGTGAAGTTGTTGGCTCAAATTCCTTGAAACCAGATCATATGTGTGGACGCTATTATCGACGCTCCGACAAACAGAAAATCGCTGAAGTATTCCACGTTAGCCAGGTCAAAGATTCCCCCCTGCCGTCGTGGGACTACAACATCGCACCAAGCACCATGCAGCCTATCGTTAGAGCCAATCGCGATACGGGAGAACGTGAGCTCGTCCAGTTACGCTGGGGGCTGGTCCCGTTCGTCACGAAGAGTCTCTCTGACTTAAGGGTGTTGCTTTCCTAATTAAGTGGCGGCGGCGGCATCCAGCAGGTTTCCGATTGCTTCAACGCCTATCTCGCCCGCGCCAAACACGCCGCCCGCCGGAGCAAGTCTCTCCAACCCATTCTCGGCCGGTTATCTTCCTTACCCTGCTCCTGCAAGCTCGCTGGTGGGGCAGGGAATCGGAGCTCCGTTCCGTCCCGGTACGTTACCAAACCATCAGGACTGGAACTTGAGCGTTCAGCGCACACTCACCAGAAACACCGTGCTGACGGCTGCCTATGCCGGGTCGCGCGGAGAACACCTATGGTACAACCTGGATCGCAACTCCGCTCCATTGAGCGCGCTCAGCCTTGGATCGAAGCTCGTACAGCAGGTACCGAATCCGTATGCAGGAAAACTGCAGGGAGCTCTTGGAGCGCCGACGGTAGCCTACAGCCAACTGCTTCGTCCATTCCCCCAATATACGGGGGTGGGTTGGTATCACGATACGGTGGGCGACTCATACTACGACGCCTTCACGCTTCAACTGCAGCATCGTGACGATGCGCATGGACTCTATCTTCAGGCCTCTTAACGCTCAGCAAGGGGATCAATAATATTCCGGAGCGGTATGCAGGACGCGGAGGATCGATCATCGATCCGACGAACCTGAGTCTCTCCCGTGCGGTTGCGGAGTACGACCGTCCAAACTATCTCGTGGTGAACTACATCTACCAGCTTCCCTTCGGACAGGGGTATCGCATACTCGGACATGGACCGGCGAGCTACATCGTCGGCAACTGGCAGTGGTCGGGCATCATGACTATGGATCCGGTACTCCCGTCGTTATTACCGTGCCGAACAACATCAACCTGCCAGGTATTGGAGCGGTGGCCAACCGGGTTCACGATGCACATCTCAAGAGCGGACAGAACCCGGATAACTGGTTCGATACGACGGCCTATGCGATTCCAGCGGCTTATACCACCGGCAACGGAAACCGCAATGAGCCGAATCTCCGCGGACCGATGTATGGCAACTGGGACATGAGCTTGAACCGGAAGCAGAAGTTTGGAGAGAAGGCCGTCTTCGAGCTACGCTTCGAAGCATTCAATGTGTTCAACAACCGCAACCTGGGCACTCCGGATGGATCGATCACATCAGGCACATTCGGAAAAATCACCAGCAGCAACCAGCCGCGCAATCTTCAGATCGGAGGAAGACCCCTTACCCAGCTGCTCTGCAGTTGAAGCTCTCGATAAACAAGAGCCGTTTATCAATCAGACCCTGGCATCGGGTGCGCTCGCCATGCTCGCGCGTCTCTTTCGCTACGGAAAACTCAGCTACCATGGAGCCTTCTTCAATGCGGAGACGGGGCGAACTACAGCACTTCCGGTCGATCCTGAGATTTGGCAAAAGACTCGAAGACGATCTCTTAAAGCGCAAAAAATTAGAAAGAATGTTGGATCTTTGGCACTGTAGAGAGAACCGCTGGTTACGAGATCGATTTATAGCTAGACTGCGATCCCTGTATCGACGCTTTCCCTACGATCGAGAGACTTCACAGGGTCGAGAAGTCTCTCAAGTTCATCTTCACTGATACGCCGTTTGCTCGCGCTACCGGAAAGACGGCGATCCCGAACCTCGAAGGGCTGCAGCTGAATACTTCGCAACCGCGCCACGAACTCGTCTTTCGAGAACCTCTGGCCGACCTCGAGAGAGAGCTGTCCTTGGGGGGTATTCCACTCTTTAGCGACCAGAAGATACTCGATCACACCCTTTGGATCCGAGGCATCTTTTTCAAAGCTGAGATCGAACTCTTGCGCGGCGCCCGGCTCTGTGCCGCCGAGCTTGCCGGCCAGATGTGAAGGAATCGAGACCTGATGACGGTAATGCACCTTGGGTGAGAGCTGCCGAAGGATATTTAGATCCTCTGCGAAGATATCGACGAGTCCGTCCGAGACCTCGGCACCTTCTATTGCCTTCAAGAAAAGCGCCGCATCACGAAAAATAACTGTCGACGATCTCCCGTCTTCCTCGGCAAAGCGCACACGGAGGCGGTGCGAAGAGCCGCGTTCCAATACCCGATAAGTAATATCCACCACCATCAATTGGAAGGCTAACATGCGCACTCTCGCTACCAGAAATGGTAGGGCGGCTACGCATTTCGTCTCTCCATTTCGGCTGTGCCGATTTCCAAACTAATACCCATTCAGTCCGCAAATAGGAGATCTGCGAATGTTCAGAGAACTTGTTCCCGTTTTACGTCACCGTGCCGTCCTGATGACCGTGACTTTCCTCGATGAGGAACAGATCCGCGTCAATGTTGTCCCAAAGAAGCTCAAAGACGGCGAAAACGAAGCGCTCACAACTCCTCTCAGCGTAACCGGCACTGCAGAAGAGCTTGACTCGGAGCTGGGACCAACCATCGTTGGCTATGTCAGCTCCCATTTGCAACTCAAGAACACCCTTGAGAAGGCCCAAGCAGAGATGGATGCGGCAGGGAAACAGATTCAAGCTGAGGCGCGCGCTAAATCAAAGGCAGCACAAACCAAGAAAGAACTTCCGAAGGCCGAGACTGCAAAGCCAGCTCCGACCCTGGCTATGCCGATTCCAGGAAAACCCGAACCAGCGAAGACTGCGAGCTTGTTCGATATGCCGGCAGAATCACCGTCCGCGGCGCAGTCTGCCTCTGTGAACACAGAAGAGGAGATTCTTTCGGAGATCGACGAAGATCAGGGAGAGGAAGACGGAGACGAACTCGACGAGGCGGCCTGACCGCCTCGTTCCCACCACATCTGCTATAGCCTCGATCTATATCAGCGAGAGTCGCACACGGTGGTCTGCTTCGTCTCCGGCGAATAAAATGAAATGAATGAATCAGAATTTGAAGGTGGTGCTATTGATGGTGTTGTTCGGGATCTCTTCAACAGTTAGCGCGCAACAGTCGCCCAAATCCCTTTGAAAACCTGGTCGCGGATTCAGCGCGGAGGATTGCGGTTGCCCACGAAGTGGCGTTGAGCAAATGGGATAGTGGCGACGCCGTAGAAGATTCGACGCGTGAGGCGCAGGTGATTCGGAACGCGGTCACGATGGGGCAGTCAAAGGGGCTCGGTGAGGCGTCTCTCACGTCGTTTTTCCGGGCACAGATCGAGGGGAATAAGCTTGTGCAGTACTCCCTCCTCTCCGATTGGCGTCTGGCCGGCAAGGCGCCAGAACACCAAAAGGTAAACCTTTCAACCGAGATCCGACCCGAGCTCGATCGTATCCAGTCTGCGCTGATGTCGGATCTCATTCAAAGTGCAGATGCTCGGTCTCTGCCGGGTTGCTCGACAGCGATGGCAGCCGCGATTCACAAGTTCACAACCAAACAAAGTCCCGCACAATCAACTTTGGATGCGCTCGCCCTCAACCGTTCCGTGGCAACAGCATGCACTCACTAGCGTGCGTCAATCCGAGAGATGTCGTTTACAGTAATCATCAGGAATGAGAGATCCGGACTCGAATGGCGGGCGCGGGACCAACGCTGCGCGTCGCTGGCGCAAGAGACTAGCTCAGTCGGATCTGGCCCCTGAATCCCAGGGTGAATTCTTCTCGCCCCAACCCTCGACGACAGCGGGTAGCCGGAAGGCCCAGCCCTCCACGACCGTGTCTGCGGCGCCTGCCCCAGGCATCGACGTAGAGCCTGATCCTGAGCTTACGGTTGATCAAGCCGAGGCTCTTCGCAATATCGAGGCCGCCTACGAGCCGGGCGGGTATTTCCTCCTTACGGGACATGCTGGATCAGGAAAGACATACCTGATGCAGCGGCTTACCAAGAGCATGAAGGCAAAGAGTCGCCGCATCGTCCTTAGCGCACCTACGCATAAGGCAGTGGCGGTCCTTGCGCGCAAGTTGGTCGGGGCCAACATCAAGGATGTACCCTGCCGCACGATCCATAGCGTTCTGAGTCTGACACCAAAACCTCGAACAGATCGACTCGTTTTCGAAAGAGACCGCGATGCAGAGCCCGTCACGGCCGATGTAGTCGTGGTCGACGAGTGTTCCATGGTGGACCTCGAATTATTCCGCCACATCCGGCGTCACCTGCCGAATGCTTTCATACTTTTCATTGGCGACCCGGCGCAGCTGCCGCCGATCGGGGAGGCCGAGAGCCAGACATTCAGCACGACGAATCACTCTCACCTGACGACGATTGTCCGGCAAGCGGCAGGGAACCCGATCCTCGAAGCGGCCGGTGTCATTCGAGGCAGCCAGGGTGGACCTTCCGACTGGTCGTGGCTAAAGCAGTCAGCGCAGCCGAGCGGACATGGCGTGTTCTTACCCGGAGACGCGGCGCACCGATGGATGCGCAAGGCTTTCACCTCCGAAGAGTTTGAGGCCGACCCCGATGCATTTCGGTACCTTGCATGGACGAACCGTCGCGTTAATCAGATCAATGAGACGATCCGACGCTGGCGCTACGGCGACAACATACCTACTCCGTTCATGCCTGGTGAAAGTGCTCTATTTCGAGCGCCCGTAATCGTCGAGGACTCCATCATCATCGCCAACAACCAGGAAGCGAAGGTGTTGGCTATCGATAAGAGCACCCTTAGTCATGACATTGAGGAAGCCACCGGTGTCCCGAAATGGACGGCCACGATTCCGACATGGCTGATCCGCCTTCGCGACACAGACGGTAGCGAGAAGACGGTCCACATGGTCGCCGACGTGGATGAATTTCAGAAGGCGATCGCTCGGATAAAAGATGAAGCGGAGAAGTCTCGCTTTCGGTGGAAGCATCTCCACGAGTTTCAGCAGAGCTACGCCAAGTTGCAGTCAATCTATAGTTTGACCGTCCACACGAGTCAGGGCGGGACCTTTGGTTCGGTCTTTGTCGACCTGCCAGACATCCGTCGGCGGGAACAAACAAATCTGCTTGAAGCGCAACAGATGCTCTACGTGGCCGCAACTCGTGCGTCGAAGCGCCTCGTAGTGGTTGGGCACTGAGCGTAATCCTTACAGCAGGTATTTCGCCGAATTGTTCATCCAATCACCGTGTCATGATGTGGCGCACTTTTTCGGAGTATGTTTACCCACACGAAGGCGCTAGACCCTTCCAGTAGACTTATCGTGCATGAAGAAAATTGGCTTCCTCTCATTCGGCCACTGGGCACCGTCACCGCAGTCAGGAACACAATCGGCGGCCGACGCGCTCCTGCAGTCCATTGATCTCGCTGTAGAGGCCGAGCGCCTGGGAATGGACGGGGCCTACTTCCGTGTTCATCACTTCGCGCGGCAACTGGCATCCCCGTTCCCACTGCTCGCAGCGGTCGGCGCTAAGACACAAAGGATTGAAATTGGTACCGCCGTAATCGACATGCGGTATGAGAACCCTCACTACATGGCGGAGGATGCTGGTTCTGCTGATCTCATCGCTGGCGGACGGCTGCAATTGGGAGTCAGCCGCGGCTCCCCCGAGCAAGTGATCGATGGTTGGCGCTATTTTGGCTACCGTCCAGTTGAAGGCGAGAGCGATGCAGACATGGGCCGGCGGCACGCCAAAGAGTTTTTCGAATTGCTGCGCGGCAAGGGCTTCGCTCAGCCGAACCCACGTCCGATGTTTCCTAATCCGCCAGGACTACTGTGTCTCGAGCCGTACTCTGAAGGATTGCGTGATCGTATCTGGTGGGGAGCAGGCTCCAATGCGACGGCTATCTGGGCTGCCAAGCTGGGAATGAACCTGCAAAGTTCAACACTCAAAGACGACGAAACCGGTGAGCCGTTCCACATCCAACAGGCCGCCCAGATTCGCGCATTTCGCGCTGCCTGGAAGGAAGCTGGCCAAGTTCGCACTCCGCGCGTTTCCGTCAGCCGCAGTATCTTCGCGTTGATCGACGACCACGATCGTGCCTATTTCGGGGGAGCAGGACAGGAACAAGACAAGGTCGGCTTCCTCGACGAATCCACACGGGCGATCTTCGGTCGCAGCTACGCTGCTGAGCCGGATGTCCTCATCGAGCAGCTTAAGAAAGACCAGGCGATTGCTGAGGCCGACACGCTATTGCTGACCGTTCCAAACCAACTGGGCGTTGCCTACAATGCGCATGTCTTGGAGGCGATTTTGACTACTGTTGCGCCAGCTCTCAATTGGCGCTAAATCTCTAACGCAAATCACAGCGGACTCATCGAAGGAAATGATCCAGCAAAGCTGCGGGGTGGCTCAGTGAGTGCATTGCCCTGTTATCGTCAGTCGAGCGAAATGCGGGAGGATTTCCGACCGCTTATGCCTTTCGTTACCGACCTGCGCTGTTGCCATTTTGCTAATGTGTGATCGCTCAGTAGGCCAGTGCGCCTCATATTGGAGCGTCTCTACTTCGAAAACGGCAGTTTCCGACAAGACAAGCGAGCGTATACTCAGCTTGGATCTTCCTGACAGCTTGAAGAATTAGCCTTCGGCCAATTGCCCAAACGTCGATTCTGCCCAGACACCGGGCCGAGAGGAAGACCGCAAGGGGATCGCATGGTTCGCGCTGAGTTTTTGCGATTTATTGAATCTTTGGACCGTGCTGAGATGAGCGCGGACGAGTGGCGGCCGGGAAACGGTCGAAGTTCATCCTTGGCATCGCGTACCCAGATTTTGATTCCTTGTCAGATCAAATACCTCAAACCGTTTACGAAGTGACCGGGGCGGATCACAAACTTCGCAGAATAGACTCGCTAACTGTTGGACCATTTAGGGGGTTTCAAAGGGCACAGGACTTCGATCTCATTAACCAAGCAGTTCTTCTCTATGGCCCAAACGGGACCGGAAAGAGCAGCTTCTGCGAAGCTCTGGAATATGCCCTGCTAGGCGAAGTGAATGACTGCTCCGCGAAAAGGATTCAACCAGCGGATTACCTCAAAAACGCGCGAACGGGGACATTCCAAATCCCAAAACTTAGGGCGCAGTATGGAGACAACGGGTTGGAAGAAGTTATCGCCAACCACAACTCTTATAGGTTTTGTTTTGTTGAGAAGAATAGGATTGACGATTTTTCGCGAATTGCTTCTTTTACCCCAAATCAGCAAGAAAGGCTTATTGCGTCGCTGTTCGGTATCGAAGGGTTCAATTCCTTCGTGGGAAATTTCAACGAGAGTATTGACAACTATGTCCCCATTGTTTCTTTGGCGGCTGCCGAACTCCATAGGTTGTAGGCATCTCTCGCCAGCGATCGCCTAATCGTAAACACTAAGGCAGATAAATTCGAAGTGCTCGTTGAAGCTGAGAAATTGCTTGCAGGCTTATACCAAGAAGAAACGGCGTACAGCACCTTCGTTCAAACTGTCGGTAATGCAGAAGGGGGCCTCATTAAGCACCTCACAGATCAACTGAGCCAGCCCCCAGGAACAAAAGTCGGCGCTTTCAGGAGTGGCCTAGTTGACGCTGCGGAAAGCGCTCGAGCGAGTTGGAAGGTTCGTTCCGCCTTACAAGAGATTCGACTAGCTAAGGCTAGCGATCTTTCTTACCGGGATCTGTACCGTTCTGTCCTCGCTCTTGAACCAACTGTGCCGCAAATCTGCCCCGCATGTGATACTCCGCTGTCTGGTGACAGATCGGTGGTAGCCAATCCTTACGTTAAAGCGCGAATCGCCCTTAGTGGACTAACCGAATTGGCTGAACTAGAAAGCCGGACGCCAATGTCTCAACGGGACGAAAGACGTGTGCATACGCGGTGAGCACTCCCATCAGGCCCACATAGAAGAAGAGCAGATAGAGGAGGTATGTTCCGGCAATTGCCGCTCCACTGCTCCGGCGTTTGGGTGAGAATGCAAGATGAACAGATGCGCCCACAGCCGCAATCAGCGTAAAGATCACTTGAAACATGCAGCCTCCACAGAACTCTTAATAATCACCTTGCATTTGACCGAGTATCTTTTCCCGGATACCACTGGGTAAACTTGAAGGCCCCAAGAAGTGCCAGGTCACGCGAACCGGCACCCCGTTCCCAGCTGGGCGACAGTCACTGCAGGGTAGTCTTCTTTGTACTCCTCGCCATGGCAACCCTGGTAGGCCACTGTGCGTCCTTCCAGATCCACGTCATAGCGTACGACACCCGCTCGCCACGAAGCGTTCAGGAATTCCGGAAATGTGCTTTCACCAGCCTGATCCACGCGAAGCGCCTCGATGAGAGCTGCCTCATCGAAGGCTGGTACATCGACGGCCCCGTTGACCAGAGGGGCACCCTGCATGATGACTGGACCCTCCTTCGTCAGGAAGAGGCTTTGGCAGGATGGCAGCGACCATACATTGCGCGTCACGCCCGCTTTCCGCAGAACCTCGGCCAGATGCGGGAAGCCACCCACACGGGGACGACCCGCTTCTGCAACTTTCATAGCTTTAGTCAGGTTATCCATTGCTTTGCTCACGAGATTTCTCCTTATTCGGTTGGGACATCGTGGATGCAGTGATGATCTGCAAGTTTGGCAAGCAGCTCCCAGAGAATGCTTTTCTCTTTTGCACTCAGACAATCGAAGTAGCGTGCATCGTTTTGGTCAGCAATCTCAGCAAGAACGGGGAGGCTGCGCCGTCCCGCCCGTGTGAGGGAAAGCAGGCGGAACCGGCTGTCGCCTTCTTTTGCTTCCGTTTGGATCCAGCCCTTCGCATCAAGTTTGTCGACGATTTTGGAAACTGCACCACGAGTCAATCCCAAGCTATCGGCCAACTCGCCTGGAGCAGTTTGTCCGCGCTCGTGAAGCTCACGCAGAAGCACCCATTCCGCAACCGAAGTCTGCTTCTCCTGGAGAGCGCGGGCAAACGTGCCTGAAACAGCATTAGAGACGCGTCTGAGCCAATACCCAAGGTGGCCCTCTAATTGAGTTAGTTGCAGGGTATTCGCTGCGTTAGTTTCCATGGAAGTTAGTATAGTTTCTATGGAAACTAAGTGTAAGTGGAAATTTCTGGCCGAGTACCGAGGAATGCTCATGCGATGAGTTGAATGTTGATCGTCCTGCTCGCTGCTCCCACGTTTGGTGTCAACTGATAGGGTTGAGCCATGGAAGTGCACCTGATTGATGGAACCTACGAGCTCTTCAGGCATTTTTACGCCCTCCCATCCGCTAAAGACAGCGAAGGTCGCGAGGTGACTGCCGTGCGTGGCGTGCTCGGTTCACTTTTGACCATGATGCAGGCCGGCAGAACGTACATCGGGGTGGCGACTGACCATGTGATTGAATCTTTCCGGAACCGGATGTGGCCTGGATATTAAGACCGGACAGGGTGTGGACCCGGACCTGCTAGCCCAGTTCTTTTTGCTGGAAGAGGCGCTCTGCGCACTCGGAGCGGTGGTGTGGGCGATGGAGGAGTACGAGGCAGACGACGCGCTGGCATCTGCAGCTTTCCTCGCACGAGAAGACAATCGGGTTAAGCGCGTGGTCATCAGTACCCCGGATAAAGATCTCGCTCAGTGCGTTCGGGGAACGCGAGTTGTGCAACTTGACCGACGCAGGCGTTCCGAACGCGATGAACAGGGAGTCATGCAGAAGTTTGGAGTCAAACCAAGCTCCATTCCGGATTACCTCGCCCTGGTTGGTGATACTGCAGACGGTTATCCGGGGCTGCCAGGATGGGGTGCGAAGTCTGCTTCGGCCGTTCTGTCGCGTTTTGGCAGACTAGAAGCGATCCCGCCCGACGCACGGGATTGGCAGGTGAACGTCTACAATTCGAAAAGCCTCTCCGAGGTTCTCAACAGCCAACGCGATCTGGCCTTTCTCTTCCGGGATCTCGCTACGCTTCGAACTGATCTTCCGCTCTTTGCAAGCGTAGATGATCTACTCTGGAAGGGTCCTACGCCCGCCTTTCCTCCCATGGCAGATCGCCTGGACAAGGCTAAGTTCTCGAAGAAGCCCGTTCCGCGTTCCCGTGGAGACGGCAAGATTTCATCCGGCAACAAGCCTATGTGATTCAGCCGGTCTTCGTGCAAGCAGCAGTCGCTGCCGAGAAGCCGACCTGCCAGGACTAATCTTTGTTTCGAGTTCGGATCACTTCCGAAGCGGCGTCAAACCGGTTTATCGGTGTGAAGCGCAACGCCAACTCTAGAAAATCAGAGATACTCGTCCGCGCTGGGAGGTTCCTCCACCCTTTTAGCAACGCGGCAAATTGCAATCCTAGCTGAAGTGATAGCCGGAGAATCGCTAGAAGCCCGGATCGGCCAGTGAGATCGTCGCCAGGATCATCATCCGCCGGTGCGCAGCCGGGTTCCTCCGCAGCGCAATCCCCCATGCCAGCAGTACAAGAAATCCGACTATATCCAGGAAGTTCACGACAGAAACTGCGAACTCTCGTACGGCGTGTTCATGATCCTCGCCTGCGATGCCAGAGCCGCCCATGGCCTCATCACCGCCATCAGGCACGCCCATCCCGCGGTAAACCATCCCAGCTTCTGGTGACAGGCCACGCGGTCACGCAGCACCAGCAGCACCTGCGCGGTCAGGAGCAGCATCCATACCGAAAACGCCGCATGCACATCAACGACATCGGCGGAGCTGGTTTCTCATGCAGATATAGGGGGATGTCCAGGCCGAAACCCGCGATCATGCCCAACCAAAGGAGCCCAAGCCACACCGCCGAGGCCGTTCGGTCATCTCTTGCGCTCCAGGTTCCTCGCACATGCAAGATCGCAGCCGGCTTCTGCGTTGCCGTGACTGATTCCATCCGCGTTTAGCTCCGTTTTTCCTTATTCAGACTATAGTTTTCTGTCTGCCAGAGACTCAGGGGGATCCGACGAGAAGGGCGAATGACGAATGGATTTGGCCATTCTTGATCTTCTTCGAGTGATTCTCACGGTTGTTCTTCCGGACACTGGTCGGTCATCGTCTGGGTTTCAGGTGACTTCTTCAGAATCCTTTCATCTCATCCGTGCAATATGAAGATGAGGGACTTATGTTAAGAGTTTTGGGACGGAAGCATTCGAAGTTTCTGAGGTTGCCGATATTTATAGGCGTGTCAGTTCTCTGTACTGCAACAGCATTGGAGTCTCAAACAAGCGCGGGCAACTGGCACGCCAATGGTGGTCAGCAACAACCATCAGCATCCGATCTTGAGACCCCGGTGCGGCAAGTGCCGGACCCCGGAACGATCACCACGAGACAGACCATCAGTCCTGCCGGAGCTCAGAGCGTCTTTGAAAGCCGCGTCTATGCAATTACCTTTGGAAGCTCCTCAAAAGAGTTATACGCCGCGACAGCAGGTGTGCTTTATAAGCTCGACTGGCAATCGAACAAAGTACTGGAGAAGCTGAAGACCACAGCGCCCGGACTGCAGGGTTTGACCTACGATCCAACCTCTCAATCGGTGCTCATGACCGTTATTCGGGCGGATAAGAGTGTAGAACTGGTCCCGAAGTGGAACGGCGGCGCTCAGGCGACGCCGATTCCGCTCGGACAGAATGAGATTGCGGAGGTTGCGATATCCCGTGCCACTGCACCCGGGACACATTATGGAGTTGTCGCACTGACCTTCAATAATCAGGCTGCGATCCTCGATCTTTCTTCTGGCACGGTCCTCTCCAAGGTAAAAACCGGAATTGCACCGTTTGGCGTAATCATAGATGCCAAGAACACGACTGCGTATGTCAGTAACTGGGGCGGAAGGTTTCCCCGTCCAGGCGATTTGACTGGAAAGATGGGGCCTAAGCCCGATGCGGATAGGATGGTCGTCGATGTACGCGGTGTCGCGGCCTCGGGAACGGTCTCTCGAATCGATTTGACGACCGGAAGGGTGACCGCTGAGATTGAGGTCGGTCTCCATCCAACTTCGCTGGCACTCGATGATACGCGCCATCTTCTCTATGTCACGAACAGCAATTCCGACACGGTCTCGGTCATCGATACGGAAAAGAACGCGGTCGTAGACACCCTCTCCGTTGAGCCATTCGTTCACGACGTGGCGGGGATCGCGCCCGAGGCTCTTACGCTTTCGAAGGACGGGAAGCACCTGTATGTCGCCTGCGCTGGTATCAATGCGGTCGCGGTGTTTGGGCTGAACGGATCCAATATGAGAATGGAAGGTCTGCTTCCAACCGGTTGGTATCCTGACTCGATCCAGCTCAGCCCCGATGGAAAATATCTCGCTGTAGGGACGCTGTTGGGAGTGGGTTCGGGCTGGAAGCGAGCTCCAGCGAAATATTGCCATACGCTCTCTCCAAGCTGCAGGTATGTTCATAGCAACCGCGGCACAATCCATGTCATCCCGGTTCCTGGGGCGTCTGAGCTTCAACGATATTCCGTTGCGGTTGCGGCGAACACCCGCCTTCGGCTCAAACGGAAAGGTGCAGCAGAACCGACTGAGAAAACCTCGGCGTCGAATCAGGCAATGCCCGTGCCCTTACGGGCAGGTGATCCATCTCCGATCAAGCACATTATCTATGTGATCAAAGAGAACCGTAGTTACGACCAGTTCTTTGGTTCACTTGGAAAAGGCAACGGCGATCCATCGTTAGAGCAATATTCGGACGATGTCATTCCTAACCATCGCAAGCTGGCCAAAGATTATGTGCTTCTCGATAACTTCTTCGCTACTGGCGGGAACAGCGGCGATGGACATCAATGGGTCACACAGGCCAACGAAACGGACTACAACTACCTGCCAGGCTATGGCGGGCGCAGCTATGCCGAAGACGGTGATCCCATGGATGGCGCACGTGGAGGTTTCATCTGGAATGCGGCAATCGCAGCAGGGAGGACCTTTATCGATTTTGGAGAATATACGGGAGATGATGCGCGAGAGTTTCCGATCCAGACGAAGGAACGGTTAGGGTTCCTCGAACACTTCAAGAATGATGCGGCATACGTTCCAAGTATCCCCAATAAGGCAAACATGGATTCTATGGAGCCATATCTCGTGAAGGACTATCCGCTTTGGTCCTTGGGCGTGCCGGATGTTCTTCGCGCGCGGATCTTCACGAAATACCTGAAGAAGTGGGAAATCCAGAACAGAATGCCCGACCTGGTCATGGTGCAATTACCAGCAGACCATACGGCAGGTACTCGGCCTGGATTTTCAACTCCCAAGGCATGTACGGCGGATAATGACTACGCACTGGGCATGCTAGTCGATGAGGTGTCTCACTCGAAGTTCTGGGGATCGACATTGATTTTGGTCGTAGAGGACGATGCGCAGGATGGTGTGGATCACGTTGACGGACATCGCACAGTTGCCTTGGCAATCAGCCCCTATATCAAGCGCGGCTCTGTCGACTCCACGTTCTATTCACAGCCAAGCATGCTCAAAACGATCGAATTGATTCTGGGATTGAAGAACATGTCCCTCTTCGATCTCATCGCGAATGATATGCGAAACAGCTTCCAGGCTCAACCAGACTTAACTCCGTACGCGGTTCAGGTGCCCAAACAGTCCCTCTATGAAGTCAACCCTTCGATGCAGTCGCTTTCCGGGCAGGCACGAAGAGATGCAGAAGCCTCACTTCGGATGAACTTTAGCATTCCAGATGCCGCTCCGACCGAGAAGCTAAACCGAATCTTATGGAGAGACGCCAAAGGCTGGAATGCTCCATACCCGAAGGTGACTCATGCCGTTTTTGCACCTTACTCAAATGATCTCGATGACGATGAAAAAGAGGAAAGGTACAAACGCAAATAGATGTCGTGGTCCTCAATACCGAAGAGTCAGGCATGTGTTGACCAAAGCTTTGGTCAACACATGCGAGTTTTGAAGAGTCCATCCTGTTAGCTCACGCTTCGCAGCCCAGAAGCCGCAGTTGGAGGCCTGCAAGCTCACAAATGATGTTGACATGCTTCGGGATAGAATCGACTTGTGCGAACCCCTATCATTGCTGCAAACCTCCTCTTGTTGCCACTATCTCTGGCTCTGACCGGCTGCGGCAAGCCTTCTTTGGAAGTGGACCCACCCCCTTACCACCATCGGACAGGCAACGCCCGTTGCCGTCCACGTCCACGATACCCACGGCGTTAGCAAGCTCACTGCCATCCTGACGCAAAACGGTGTCCAGTACGCGGTCTGGCAATCCACTGCTGCTTCAAAGAGCACTGACACTACCTTCAACTTCAATGTGGGCGTCAAGACTACACCGCAGCTGCGCGATGGATCCGCCCGTCTTATCCTCGAAGCTACGTCCGGAGGTCTATTCCACAGCACCACACACTGGGATCGCGAGGTTAACGTGGTCACCCAGCCGCCCATCGTGAGTGCGGACTCGGACCAACATTACCTGTATCTCGGAATGGCAGATTTGGCCACCATGAACGTCACAGGTTCCTACACATCCGCCGGCATGCGGGTTGGTAACCAGACTTCCGTGCGTGGCCGATGCCCGGCGGCAAGCCCGGCCTCTTCTCTCTGTTCGCTTTTGCCTGGAACATGCCTCCCGGCACGACGCCACTGGCCTACGCTTCGAACGCGGCCAGCAACGACGTGACTACGCCGCTGACCGTCATCTTCCCTAAGAAAGAACAACCCGTCTACACTCAACACGAGATACAGCTCACTGACCAATTCATACAAAAGGTCTTGGGCGAACTTGATCCTAACGGCACTGGCGATCCCGTGGAACGCCTCCTCAAGATCAACACCGAGATGCGCAAGTCCAACAACAAGACCCTGGCCGACCTGCGCTTGAAGACTGCCGATCGATTTCTCTGGCATCAACCCTTCACACGCCAGTCGCACTCCCAGGCTGAGGCGACCTTCGCTGATGTGCGCAGCTATATCTACCATGGCAAGAAGATCGACCAGCAGGTGCACTTGGGTTACGATCTCGCTGTCACCCAGCATGTAGGTGTCGAGGCCCCGAATGACGGTCGTGTCGTTTGGGCTGCTCCTCTCGGCATCTACGGCAACTGCATTGTTGTGGACCATGGGTATGGCCTGCAGACCATCTACGGCCACCTAAGCCGGATCGATGTACATGAGGGCGATACGGTCAAGCGTTCGCAGATTATGGGACTGAGCGGCATGACTGGAATGGCATGCGGCGACCACGTCCACTTCGCTATGCAGCTCGACGGCGTTCAAATCGATCCCAAAGAATGGTGGGACGCGCATTGGATTCAGGACCACGTCGTACGCCGCGTCGATCTGCCCGACTTCGGAAAATAATTGCAGGGCTGGTTGAAGACGAACGTTATGAGACCTGGAAGTAGATATCGATAATTTACGTCTACTGCGCTCGTAGGTGCTCGCTAGAAAGATTTGGTTTCTCACGGAAACGGCGGTATCGGTCAAGAAGAGATGCCGGTCCCCGGGCTCGGAGGAAGACGAGGTTTCCTTCGAACCGCTTCTCGTCGATGATCGCTCCGCCTTCGAGCGAGGCGAGAATGGCGCCTTCGGATTGCGGGAGCCGAAACCTGGATTCGACGAGCGGGTCGGCTACGAGCGCGGCATCGATGGCAATCAGGAGCTGTTCAAGGCCGGCGCGCTGAAGTGAGGAGACGGGGATTGCCTCGCGATCGCCGGAGAGGTGGGCGAGTTCCTGTGGAGGGACGAGATCGACCTTGTTCGAGACCTGGATGACGGGCTTGGTCGAAACTGCAAGCTCAGTTAAGACTTTTTCAACCTGAATTTTCTGTTCTTCGCGGATAGGGCTGGAGGCGTCCTGGACGTGGAGAAGAACCTCGGCTCGCTCGACCTCTTCGAGGGTGGCGCGGAAGCTCGTAACAAGAGTGTGGGGAAGGTTGCGGATGAAACCGACGGTATCGGAGAGCAGAATCTTGCGGCGGGAAGGAAGCTGCAGCTGCCGGAGCTTGGGGTCGAGGGTGGCGAACATACGGGCCGATTCGAGCACTCCGGCTTCGGTGAGGGCGTTGAAGAGGGTGCTCTTGCCAGCATTGGTGTAGCCGACGAGGGCGACCACGGGGACTGGAACTGCCTCGCGGCGCTGCCGCTGCTGATGCCGGATGCGGCGAACGGCGTCGAGCTGGGCTTTGATGTGGTCGAGACGAAGATTGATTTTGCGGCGATCGGTCTCGAGCTGCGTTTCGCCCGGGCCGCGAGTTCCGATGCCGCCGCCAAGCTGCGACATCGCGCGACCGCGTCCGGCGAGGCGGGGTAGCTGGTATTCGAGCTGCGCGAGTTCCACCTGGAGCTGGCCTTCGCTGGTCTTGGCATGGCGGGCGAAGATGTCGAGGATGAGCTGCGAACGATCAATGACGTGGCAGGGTAGCCGGGCCTCGATGTTTCGGAGCTGCGAAGGAGTGAGATCATGGTCGAAGAGAACAAGCGATGCGTTAGTGGACGTGACGACCTCAACAATCTCGTCGAGTTTGCCCTGACCGACGAGGCTTGAGGGATCGGGCTTCTGGCGGCGCTGGACGAGAGTGGCGGCGATGGTCGCACCGGCTGATCGAGCGAGTTCCTCGAACTCTGCGCGGTTGGCATCGAAGTCCAGAGTGGAGGCTGCATGGCCCGGGAGCTCTTCTTTTCCAGCAATGACGGCTGCTGCGGTGCGGGCAAGTCGAGCGGCTGCGGTCAGTTGCTTGCGCTTGCGGAGCTCTCCAGTGAACTCGACCACGACAATGACTGCAAGCTCCTGCTGCGTTTGCGAGGTACGAAGTTCGCGGGCAAGGAGTGCCGCATCTTGGGCCTCACTTGCTTCGACGAGACTACGACGGACTATCTTTCCACGATTCCGGCGCGATTGCGCTTGATCTGGGGTGGCTTCTGGCGAAGCCTTCTTGCTAGTCAAAAAAATCTCTCAATTCTCGGCCGGGTTTCTGGCCAAGTCTCTATGATACTGAACGATTATCCCGTACGATGCGGCACCCAGGAGGTGAAACTCATGGCATGCCTTGGGGAAACTGATAATCGTTGAGAATCAGCTTTACGTCTTCGATTGCGCGATTGACTTGCGATATAGTTCAACCGCATCCTTCAAATGCCCAGGCCAACTGAATTGATATCCAAAGGCTCCCCGCGACATGGCTACCTGGCCTTGCCATTTGTGAAGCTCATCTAAAACCTCGCCCAGGAACGACACGCGTTCGACTTCGGACATGGCCTTGAATACTGCGTCAGTGAGCAGCGGTTCAACAGCCAATTCCGATGGAAATGACCCTTTTGCCTTCAGCGAATCCAAAATAACCTCTGCCATGGGTACCGCGGGAGCAAGGCGGCTTCGCCAAAAGTCCGGCATGTATGCCAAATATTTACCGGGGAATTGACTTCTGAATGCTTCGACGAGTGGCTGCTTACTTCTGACGATCAGATAGGAGTTGAACTCAAGCGCCAACTCAAGCTCCGCTGCCGCTGCGAGGTAGTGTTCACGCGATTGAAAGTACTCTCCCCATGTCTTACCGACACCCTCGCTCCAGTGATTCTCATTTCGGCCGCCGGTGACGTCGGGTAGATTCAGGTCTCCAGCAAAGGGCCAGAACAGAATCGGGCATAGCGATGTTGTATATCGCTGAAGTTCGACAGCGTTCACGTATCTTGGCAATAGTTCCTTCAAATATCCCAAGCGATTCCGAGACACCGTGTAGATTGCGATGGTGCGCACGCCCAGATAGATTTCAAAGGCAGGTCTTGCATACGGAACCTCAAGGGAACCTGCCTCGTTGATAGCGTGAAGTCGGTCTATCGAACCAGATGTCTCGAACGCCTCGATTAGCAGATCTACTACTGAGGACAGCCATTCGAGCCTGCCTGCGTACTTGACCAGCAACATCCCCAAATCCACCACAGATTGTGATGTTGGCATGAATTCGTTCTTGTAGAACTCTGCCACCTCTGTCTTCGCCTCCTCGCTGACGCTATGCGGGTTCTTGCTTCCGACCAGGATTGGGGCCCATCTAACAACCAGGCTCTCGCGCGCCATTTCAAGCAACATCTGGAATCGGGTTTCCTCCCCGTTGGACATCATCGCCTGGGCAAACCGGGCAAGTCGCTCGCGACTGCCGACCAGCAACTCTGGAACTGGCGTGGCCGTGACGGCTTGCGACAGCAAAGCCGGTCCCAACTCCTCCTTGAAATGCTCGAAACGCTGTCGCGCGCGTTTTTCGGCTTCCTGCTCTATCCTCAGCTCATACATGAGATCGAGATCTGCCTTTGTGGCGTTGCGAAGGCCGGTATTGTGCTTTATCCATATGTCACCCGGGCGAAGATAGCTCTTTCCTTCCGCGTCGCCCTGAGTGACGATCAAAATGGGTCGTGGCTGGTTGGCTCCAAGCACAATAAGAATGTAGGTTTCTCCGCCTTCTGCGGTCATAGTGAAGATGTCGTATAACGGCTCAGGTGAGAAATATTTCGCGAAAATAGGCGAAAGCCGCGCCGGGTCGAACTCTGCAGCATTCTCGACATGAAAGAACTTCTTTTCCTTCTGATCCGCTCCGATTACGATCAGGCGCTCGCCCTTGTGGTGTGAGTTAGCCTGCCCCTGGATGAGCTTAAGGAAATCCAGGCGATCAATGGTGCCGCGGTCTACGATTACGGCCCGCTTCAATTCACAGGAAGGATGCTCAATGCCGTGTAGGACCAGGTCCTGGACAACCTGCCCGTAATCATCGAACCGTTGCGAGAGTGACGGTTCACCTGTAGATCCATTGGACTCGGCCATTTGCTTCCTTTCGGGAGTGCAACTCACATTATGCAGTCCGCCTCCCGGCATTGGTGCGCGCCCGAGCACGAAATCGCGATAGCACTTTCTTCTATCCCGGTCGGCTTGTGCGGCAAGGAGGGCAAACTGTGTGACTGCCGAATCACGGCCTACACGAAAGTAGTCCCTACAGATGAAAACTGGTTAGCGTGCAAATGTCCGAAGCTCACAGGATCTAGCCTGGTTCGTTTGGGTAAAAGACGCACGGCAAAATGATCGACTCGTAACGTGGATGTCGGATAACCGTGAGTCCGTCTTCACCGAGCAGGTAGATGGCGCCACTCGCATGATCTGTTAATTGCTGCAGTACTTGTTTGACAGTCGCAATCACCACGGAGTGTTTTCTATCGACAATTTGATAGTCCTGGCTGCGGGTCGACACTCGCGGTGTCTCGTCGCTTGCCTGATGAATCTCCATCGGTTCAACGTAAGTTTCGGAGGCCGGATCACTAATGCTCTTCAGGACCGGCTTTTTGGGGTTCTGCAACTGTAAAACAGCGAACCCGGTCGTATCTCGGTATCGCATCAGTAATGCATTTGCTCCAAGTTGTTGTACGAAATCGAACGGCCCCGGGTGCGTCAATCTGCGCTTCTGCCCGAAACTTCATCTTGTCCGGGCTAGTGACATCCAAGATGGCGATCTGTTTTCCCTGGTTATGGGCCATATACAGATAGGTGGTCTCCCAGGAAGCAGTATGGAGAAATATCGACTCTCCTGACTGTTTCGCCGCTGCAGGCAACTTGTCTAATGGAGTAACGATCACATCCTTGACCAGCCAACTCCGTGCGTTTGCCGGCAATGGAGAAGCGAATACTACCAGGGCAAGGGCCGCTGGCGCTGCAATCATCTTCAACTTCATGAGTTCTCCCTCGCGTGTCCCATCGACCCCTTCCGAATTGCAGCCTATTCTGATGCGCTGCATTAAGGAGCGGTGAAAAGACAAGATCGCGCATGGCGAATACTCATGAAGGATCAGACTCAGACCTGACCGTTGTCTTGTACGAAATTGCTCTAACCGCTGAATCAGAGGCCCCAGCCGCTTGGAGCACCAGACAAACCAGGCGACAGAGGTACACCCATTGTCAGAGGATCGACAGTCTCATCAAAAAGTTCTTCACTGATATATAACCGCTGGCAAGGGCTGCCTCTCTGAGAGCGAGTCCTTCGTGGAGAGCGGTATGCGCAATCTATGCGGACTCATCGTTCGCGAAGAGAGATCTGCATCCCACGCTTTTACCGACACTTCAACTACTTCTCGCCCCTCGTTCCGTCTCTTATGCTTTGCGCAGGTGTTCAAAAGCGAATCCAGCTGGGCGATGAACTCAAAGGTTTTCCTTTTTCGGCGAGGTTCTTCTATTGACGCTATTTGTTTGCGGATATTCTTTTTTGTGGTCATAGGCGCGGAATTTTTGTAGGTGTGCGTGAAGCCGAAGGTTGCGCCGCCTTCCTGAGAGGAGAGAAGAGAAAGCACCGGGCCCGTAGTAGTCCACTTTTTAGCGTCGATACTTTCCCGCGTCGACAACCTCGATGAAGAAGGTCGCTAGGGTGAGCGCACCGTTCGATGCCAGTCGAGCATGCCGGGGTTCAAGGGACATCACGAATCGCCCGTCATGCCCATGAGCTGAGCCTCGATTGCTCCGCAAAGAAGCGATGCCATTCACGATTGAGGCGAGGCCACTTAAGATGCTTTTGAGCCCGTCATCCTGCATTTCGGCGGGATCGAGCCTCAGATGAGTTCGGACGGTCTTCCACAACGGCAGAACACTCTGATCGGCAGGCATGATTAACCCCTCGTCCGCAATAAAGGTCTTGAATAAGGCTTCAATGAGCGCGCAGGACGCAGTGACCGCTGCGGGGGGATCTGTCTCGATATTCGCGTTGATTCGATCGAACTCCTGGTGGACACCCTTCAGGTCTCGCTCGCGAATGATGTCGTGGAGTGTTCTGCTTGTCGCAGTCGTTCCCAACTGTAGAACGTGACCGCCAGGTTGGTAGGCAAGCCCCTGGGGCGCCCAACTGGGTTCTAATCTGTACCCTGAAAGGTTCCGCAAGGTCGACATTGCTCCACGAGGAAGTGGAGGGAGCTTCCATCAGATCTCGTAATAAAGGTCCGACGAGCGAAAGGGGATTGGGTGAATGCTGATTTGCTTGCAGTAGCCATCCATGGCATTTCTGCTGTTTGTTACCTGCCGGCACGTTTGCTGGAAAACCCGCTGCGAAGAATCGGGAGTCGATCTCGGTGTGGCTGTAATGCTTGCTGAAAACCTCGGCAATCGTTGCAACGAGTGGAATCGGAATCATAGCGTTCAATGAAATCCCTCTAGTGGAGCGCAACCCATTGTAAAGAAGACTCTAAGGGCACGGTCGAGTACTAGTGAAGGGGGACAGAAATGGCATGGGCTTCCATGATCGCTAGTCCGCGGGATTGGTAACAACGCTTCTTTCCCACGGGTGTGGAACCTTCACGGAGGCCTTGCCCGCGGCGGTCGCGGCCTGGATCCCCATCTCCGCATCTTCAAACACTAGGCAGTCTTTGGGGGCCACACCAAGTTTTTGCGCGGCGAGCAAAAACGGCTCGGGATCGGGCTTGCCGCGGGAGTATTCGCCAGCGCACACGAGCACGTCGAATCGGTCGGCGAGATTCAGAGCATCCAGCGACGCTGTCACAGATTCACGCGAACTCCCTGAGACCACGGCGAAGGGTATTCGTCCGTGACTGACCAAAATATGCTCCAGCACTTCCGGCACCGCTTTGAGCACCTGGCGATTCTCGTCATAGAGTGCGTGCTTCCGGGCAATCACTTTCGCCACAGGCATGGACAGTCCCTGGAGTTCATTTAAGGTCGCAATAATCTCATCCAGTGGCATTCCGCCCCAGGCATAAAAAAGCTCCTCCTCGAAGGCACAATTCCACTCTGTCAGCGCATCCCGCAACGCAACATAGTGGAGTGGCATGGAGTCACCGATCGTCCCATCGCAGTCGAACAGATACGCCTTAAATGCGCCTTCCGGCAACTTCAAACTCATCTTCGGGTGCCGCTCTCTATCGGCCATACAGGTATCTTATTTGATTCTTGATCAGCGATTCTGCGGAACGAGGGCTGGCCGTTCTGGTTTGAGATCCCTTTTTTTGGGGAAATCGTTAGTTTGGTAAACCATTGATATATATAGTTTTACGCGGTATTTATTTCTTTTTGGCTCGACAAATTTGACCGAGTTTTGGATCCAGTTTAAAACCCACTCACTCGCCGACCGGGTCTGTCGACGAGTAGAGAGGGAGCAGCGTGGTTGCCAGCGTCGGTTGCAAAAACGGGCAATTGGAAAGCTGTTCGCCAGTCCGGCCAAGTGTCGACAGGAGATGCTCTGAGGCGGGTGGAGGTCGATGAACTCCGACGCTCTCCAACTCAGTGGGCAGGCGATTCTCCCGAGATCGCCTGCGCCTCCCCTGCAACTATGGACTGCAAAGCAGCTCTGTGCTGCCCTCTCGGTCGGCAAGCACTGGGTGTACCTCCGAACGATGAAGGACGCTCCAGAACCGCTGCCGGTAGTTCGTCTGGGCACGAGGATTCGCTTCGATCCAGAGAAGGTTTTCCTCTATATCCGGGAGCGTGAGCGGCATCGGCCCGGTGGTACGCTGGAACCATCCGACGTAAGTGCCTGAGTCAACGGAAAGGAGAAATTGAAATTGACTCGGAGACGAATTCAGACCGGCAGTGTCCGGCTACGTGAGGATGGCACTCCACCTTATTGGGAGGGCTTTTATCGAGAGGATGTAGTCACCGAAGCTGGGAAGAAGGTGCGGAAACGCCGCGCTGTCAATCTCGGCTCAGTGAAAGAGGTCCGCTCGGAGAAGGCCGCCCTGCAGAAGTTGGCAGTCATTCTTGAACCTATTAACCAAGTCAAGTGCCGCCCAAAGAAAAATGATGACCTTTCGAGGATTTATCGGAAAGTATCGAACGCTGAAGCTGGCGAACAAGAAGGGAACTACGAAGCACGGATATGAGACCAATATCCGCGCCCATTTTCTTCCCGAGTTCGGCGACATGCAGATGTCCGACATCACGCCCGAGGTGGTACAGGACTTTATCAACCGGAAGGCAAAGGAAGGCAAGGCAGTTCAGACCCTCAAGAATTTGAAGTGGGGGCTGAGTTCCATCTTCGTTGCCGCCGTGAAGGATGCAAACCCTGCACCAGCTGCAGACCTTCCACCGAAAGGGGTCAAGGAGCGGAAGAAGCTCCCCCACCGGAGATCAACTTTCACAGTTGATCGACGCCCTCAAGGAGCCGATCAGTACGCTTGTCTATCTCATGGCGGTGACTTCGATCCGACCAGAGGAGTTGGCCTTCAAGTGGCTCGATCTGCAAGCAGAGGATCTCAATCTGTGGGTGGTGCGAGCCGTCAATCAGGGTGAAATCCATACTCCGAAGTACCATCGCAGTGACCGGCCGATTCGGCTCGCTGAGGCGGACGTTCAACGTTTACTGGCGTTGAAGGAACGGATGAAGGCGCAGGATGACGACTGGATGTTTCCTAACCGCATCAAGAAGGGCACGATCATGAAGCCCGGTCCGATCTGGCACGAGACAATCCTGGGCCGGCGTGTTCAGCCGGTTGCGCGGAAGCTCGGCCTGCCGCACATCACTTGGCGTCTCCTGAGGCATTGGGGAGTTACCAGTATGATTCGGGCAAAGATGGAGCTGCCAGCGGTGCAGCAGCGTGTTGGGCACTCGCGGCCTACCATCCTGCTGGAGTACTACGCCCAGGTTCTTCCAGCTTCTGCAGACGATGCAGCGGTGGCGATGAGCGGGTTGTTAAGCAACGAGATCCCCGCTGAATTCGCACTGAATCCGGTCGCGGTATGACGGTTGTTTTTTGCTCTTAACGGCAGCAGTATGCCCTTATTGGCAGCTTAACGGCAGCGTAGCTTTTTCTGCCTTGATGTAAGTTGTTGAAGATTTTGGAGGCGCGGGTCGGGATCGAACCGACGCATAAAGGTTTTGCAGACCTCTCCACGTCGCCTAAACCATTGAAAAAGCTCGCCATTCCGTCGAATGCAGCACCGAAATTGGCTCAGTTTTCCATGGTTCTTTGTCTTATTGACAACCATTTTGACAACCACGATTCTCACCCCTCCGATTACCCTGGTTGCGATGGCCCTCCTCTCCGTCAACGAAAATCTAATACTTGACTGGCGACATCGTCGGGCACATCGCGATCTCGGTCAAGTTTGTTCCTTCGACTCAGGTCGCCTGCCAAACTTGGAGGTCGCCCCGCCGATACCAACACGGGACCTGAGGGTGTAGGTCGAGCTGTCACGTATTCTGTTTCGGTGGATTGTTTCGACACTCGACTATGCACATGCTCAGAGAACAGCTGCTCGAACGCCTTAAGACAATCATGAGCCAAGGCAATTTGGCGCTCCGTACATTGGAGACAAAACCTCAAACCCCGGAGACCGTTCAGGCTGCCAGAACCCTCGTTCAGTCATTGAGGAATGATCTGAAGCATGAGTTCGTGCGCACTTCTCCCGAACG
>Ga0193743_1000095_pt1 | contig 64507 bp, 109 predicted proteins | sample L2c2metaG_FD_143038 | JGI IMG/M metagenome (GOLD analysis project Ga0193743, IMG submission 143038) | Soil microbial communities from a riparian zone of the East river system, Colorado, United States - L2c2 | ecosystem: Environmental > Terrestrial > Soil > Riparian zone | place: USA: East... | reverse complement strand
GCGCCGGTCAAGCAACTGGAGCCGACCCGCTCCGGGCACGCCTCCGATGTTCCGCCAAACGGTACAACGCAACCGCAGAAAGTCGCAGAAAACGCGAAACCCAGCGGTCGGCCTGCACCACCCAAGCCGAAGAAGCCAGAGCCGAAACCGGAACCGGAGAAGCAGGAGGAGGAGGGGTTCGATTCTGAAACGGGAGAAGAGCAAACCCCCAGCGATCTCCTGACCGAACTGGACGTCTCATTGAATGCCTGCAAGACCACCGAAGAGGTTGAGGACGTCTACAACGAGTACGATCTGGAGGCGCGGCTGACGCAGATGGAGAACGGCGAGGAGTTCACCGGCGTGGCCATCGGCATGAAGCGCCGTCACCTGAAGCGAGTATCCGAATGAGCAAGAACGACGACAGCCCGACCATCACCATGCGCATCGAGAGGGGGCATCTGGTGCCGGTCACCGCCTTTGATCTGGAACTGGTGAACCAGTGGCACGAAGGCGCGGAGATCAACGTCAACGCGGTGCGGGTCAAGGTCCGGTCGAAGGAGAAACAATACTTCGCCATGTTGTCGAAGCTGCTCAAGGAGGCCGACACGCCGTGGTCAAACACGCTCACCGCGCACGAAGCCTTGAAGCTGGCGGCCGGATTTGTCGAGCCCTACAAGAGAAGAAACGGAAAGTGGGGTAGCCATCCGCGTTCGATATCCACATTTACCGACAGGGAACTGGCGGAATATTTCGAGATTTTCTGCGGTATCGTTGAGCAGCGGTTTGGGATAGACCCGGCGACACTTCAGAAGGAAGCATCAGAATCATCCGGCGCAGGAGCCCCCTCCGCGACCGATGATGGCCCCGGCGCTGACCCTATCCCGGTCGGCGCTGGGGAACCTTATTCAGAAGATTCAGAGGAGGCACTTCCCTCTGGATCGGAGGCCGGTGACGCGCTCGAATCCAACCCTCGCGACGCGCCATCGGCTGACGACCCCTTTACCGACGTCGAGCTTGACTGGTTGAGGATGTCGGCAAGGATGCTCGTCTCCGCGACATTGCGTGACGGCGACGTCGACATAGTGGACTTGCAAGTGAAGACGATCAAGGCCCGCTTCACCCCGGCTGGCATCTCGGCAGAAGCCAAGGACGTGGCGCAGTTGATCTACCGGCATTGCCGCGCCGTCACCAAGGGCGAGCAGGAACTCGACAAGGAATGGGTGGCCGAGACGGCAGGCTGCGCGCTTGCCGATCTCCGACCGGGGGCACGCTGATGGCAATCCAGTTCACGGACAGGGAGAAGGCCAAGGAGGCAAGACGGGAAGTCACCTACCGACAATTCGTCTATTCGAAACGGGTGACGGACGGCAAGATGACGGACGTCGAAGCGAGGCGGAAGATTGCGATCATGACCCAGATCGCCGAAGACTACGAACGTTGGGCCGACAAGGCAGAGGCAGCAGAGAGGTTGATATGAGCCGCGCGTATAGGATCAAGCCCGATGGTGGCATCACCATCCAGTGTGTGTCGTGCAAGGCAAAGAAGCTTCTGACGTTCGAGGAGGCGCGGGCACTGCACGACCAGCCGTGCTGCGACAAGTGCGGCATGCCGATGGTCGCCGTCGAGGCAAGGGTGAAACTGAAATGAAGCCACTCTGGAGTCTCCCGACCTTGCCCGGTGTGATCGTCCATGAACTCGGCGATGATGGCGGTTCGTTCCTGACCAAGTCGCCGGTCGACAAGCGGGTGCTGCGCATCATTGCATCGGCCGGGATGGGCTGGGATCACATCTCGATCAGCCGCCGCGACCGCGTCCCGAACTGGGACGAGATGGAATACGTCAAGCGACTGTTCTTCAAGGACGACGAGGTGGCCATGCAGTTGCACGTCCCACCCAGTGACCACATCAATCTGCATCCCTACTGCCTGCACATCTGGCGGCCCCATACCGGGGCAATCCCGCTGCCGCCGGGGTGGATGGTGGGTGTTTGATGGGCTTCGTCTCGCAGGCGTTGCGCGACAGCGCCAAGGGGCAGAAGTGTACCTTGCGGCTCACCGGCATCTGCAATCACGACCCGGCAACCACCGTGCTGGCGCACCTGCCAAACCCGGTGAAGGGCATGGGCAACAAGGGCGATGACTGGCACGCGGTGTTCGCCTGTTCTTCCTGCCACGCCGCGCTCGATCAAAGAGTCTGGGCAATGGATAGCCACTGCCTCGATGCCCTGCGGCGCACCCAGAAATTCTGGTTCGATAACGACATGATCACGGTCGGCACTGGCAGAAAGCCCGGAGGCAAGCCGACGTCATCCAAGAGCCTGCCTCCAAGGAAGTTATTCGACTAACGCCTGTCGTGGCCGCCTTTTCCGCCACCGGAATTACCTTGTCCTGAATGGCTGCCGTTCTCGCCGTTGTTGTGGCCGCCCGAATTACCGGGCGCGTCCTGATCGCCGTTGCCATGACCATTGTTGCCATGACCTTTGCCGTGATCGCCTTTGCCGTGATCGCCTTTGCCGTGATCGCCTTTGCCACCGTGGTCGCCACCGTGGTGACCTCCACCATGATGACCGCCGCCGGGAGGATTACCGCCGGGTGGGTTACCGCCGGGAGGATTGCCACCGCCACCGGGGGGATTGCCACCGCCTCCACCGGGTGGATTTCCACCGGGGGGATTACCGCCGCTGCCGGGAGGAGAACCTCCACCACCAGAGCCACTCCCGCTATCAGAACCACCGCTACCAGAGCCATTGCCAACAGAACTGCCACCAATCGATCCACCATTTCCTCCGGGGTTTTCGCTGGCATTGGCGGGTGGCCGTTTACACAGGTTCGCGGTGTTGATGTTGTGCTTGTTGAGATACCGGCACTGCTGATCATTGAACTCCACTGCATTCGCCATCTGGTATCCGGCGATGACGAACAGCGGGATCATGAGGACAACTGTTTTCATTGCTTCATCCTCGTTCGCTTTTTAGGCGGGTTTTGGGGTTTTGCTGTGGGGCAAATGCTTGGTCAGGGGGTGAATTTTGGCGTCGGCTCCGCGCCCGCTAACATTATGATAGCCAATGCTAAAATCAAGGCGCTCTTTTGGAGGGGTTACTCACGCAAGTTTTACCCCATTGAGCCAGACTTCGAGATCGCCGACCAGCGTGACCACGCCCCTTGTTGGCTCCGATACTGGTGGCGGCACGACCGCTGTCTGCGATGCCTTGAGCGCCGACAGGAATTTTTCATGATAGCCCTTGATCAGATTGCCGATACTCACCCCGTTCGACCATGACGGCACGCTCTTCTTGTCGCCGTTGATGATCTCCCGCGCCCCGAACGGATCGTCCGTATCCTCATCGAAGTAACGCGCCAGCGTCTGCCCCTTGCGGAACGAGCCGCGCTCCATGCCCTCGAACATGATGGCTGCGGCAATCTCCGGGATCAGCGCTTGGCTTGGATTCTGCACCAGATCGATGGCCGTCGCCGAAAAGAATGGAACGATGATCGGCGTCATCTTCCGGTAGTTGTCTATCCACGTCAGTTGCACGAAGCCGCGCCCGTAATAGGCCTCGCCGGTTTTTGGATCAGGAACGCCGTAGGGCTGGCCCTTGCCCTTGCCGTACTCCTCTATCGGCCACATGGTCGAGGCGGTTTCGTGGATGGTGGTCGCCAGTTCATAGGACAGCCAGCGGATGTCATGCCCCGGCCGCGTGTCCTCCCATGTGTCGAGGATAAAATCTTGCCCGTCTACCTGCTGCTGTGTGATCTTGCCCATGAACAGGCTGTCACGGACCATGTCGAAGTAGGTCTTGCGGTCGAACTGGATCATGGCTTTGGCTTCTTCTCGGTTTGTCGCGAGAATGTATCAATCTTCCCGCCGAGCGTTTCGAACTTCGCCATGATCGCAGCGGCTTCGGCATCGAAAGCCGACTGGCTGATCAAGCCGCGATCAAGCCGCCCGGACGCCGAGCGCAACTGTGACTTCAGTTCCTTCTGCACCTTCTGGAAATCGTAGAAGTGCCACTTGATTCCGTCCTCGACATCGAGCGGCTTTATTTTGATGCCGAAGGAGGAGGCGACCGCCTGCGGTATCGAATAGGGGCGACCGGCGCTGTCGGTCGCGCCATGCAGCGCGTTGCTGATCTTGGTCCAGTACCATGAGTTTGGCGTCCAGAACGAGTTCGGCATCCACGCCTTCCAGAGATAATCGGCGATCTTCGCAGCCTTGTCCGTTGAGGTGTCGGTCAGTTCGTTGATGATCTCCTCGCCGGTGAATGCCGATTTGTTCAGCATCAACTCGACAGCCAACATCATCGGCCCACCGAACATCAGCGGAGCCGGGATCGGCAGCGCCGACGAGCCTTGCGTGGTGTCGAAGATGTCGCCTGCTGGCACCCACCTGCGCACGTCGAGGAACACCGGCAGGCCATGCGCATCGCGCCACGGCATGCGCACCATGCGCGGCGTGCCCAGCCATGAGTAACCCTGCTCCTCGTCGCGCAGCGCCGCACGTTCGCGCTCCTCGCCGTCGTCGCCGTCATCGAACATGTAGGACAGCGCATTGACCGCGAAGGCGATGGCCACGTACTTCGCCACCTTCCACGGCCGGTGCATGAAGTTTTCCGCCAGCATCGGCACCGCCCGGTAGGTGTAGGAAATGAACGGGAAGAATGAATTGCGCATGGCCCGTATCCACGGCGCGCGGATGTCGTAGTTGAGGAACTGGTCGCGGGCATTGGCCGCTGCCACCTTCGGACTCTCGCCTTGACTGCGGCGGCGCATGTAGGTGGCCATGCGGAATATCTGATCCTCTGCCTGATAGGCCCGGAGCATGCCGTTGTCGGCGGCCTTGGCCCACGTCCACAACTTGTCAGCGACGACGCCCACCATGCCAGCCTTGGCAAGGAAGGGATTGCCAGCGCCGGTCGATTGCTTGGTGATCGCATCGAGCAGTGGCTTGAACACTTCGTCCCTGATCTCTTGGGCAACCATGTCGCCGCCGAACGCACCGTTGTCGAGCGCTTCCTGATAGTGGACGTCGCCCTTGGCAAAAGCCTTGATGCCAGCGACGAGGTCTTGGGCGCGGACATCGGCAAGGTCCATGAACATCAGGTTCGAGACGACGTTGTTCATGTGAACGACCGGGTTACGCGCGGTCTTGTTCTTCTTCCATTGCGTCAAAAGAATGCGCCATGTGCCGGGGTTGTTGGCGATGTTGACCTCGTTGAGATCGCGCCAGATTTCCGCCCGGACAAACTTGTTCGCCAGCGCACCCCAGCGCTTCTTGCCGCCGGTGTCGGCGATGTTGGTATCGGGCACCTTGACCCATTGAATCTCCGGGTCGTTCCAATACTGGTTGTACTCGGACGCCTCTTTCCACTGGCCATCCGGCGGCTGCATCGAACGGGTCCACTCGTCCTTCTCGGAGACTTCCTTGAAGAATCGCCCGGTCGACAGATCGTTGGCCATCAGCATGAAGGTCTTGGCGATGGTGTAGCGGGCATCGACAAGCTCGCCCATCTTGCCGCGCTCTTCCTTGGTGTAGTCGCGCCATAGCGTCTGCTTTGCGCCGGACTTGCGCACCTCCCACGTCCCGCGATCCACCCAGTTTGGCCCCTGATACTTGGCAGGCACCGCCTCGTTTGTCGGCAGGTAGATGCGGCGCAACACCTTGTCGCTGGCAGGGGCAGTTGGATTGAGATTCGGCGTTGAACTCACCTCATCGATCACCCGGAACTTCTCGTTAAGCTGCGGCCCGCCGCGCTTGCCGCTCTTGAACGAATCGACGTCCTGCATCAGCCGGTCAGTCTCGATGTCCATGAACATGCCGCGACCCTTCAACTGGTCGCCGATGATCTTCTTGCGGCGTCCGGTCATCTTGGCCGACACCCAGCCTGCCAGCGTCGACTGGTCGATCTCGTTCTTGGTGTAGACGCGGTGCAGGTAGGAGGCGCGGTTTCTCTCGAAACTTTCGGCCGAGATCAATCCAAGGGAAACGGCTTCGGCTCCCATGTCATCGATTGCCTTGCGGATCGGCACCGCCAGCTTGATCATGTCGGCGTCGGTCACGTTCTCGCCGGTCAGGACCGCCTGCAACACCTTGGCTTCCGGCGCGCTGACACCCGCATTGGACAGCACCTTGAGGACGTCCTGTGCCTTGCGCATGATCGCGGCCTTGCCGAGATCGCTTTTCTGGTAGGCCTCGATATAGGCCGGGTCGAGCCCGTAGCCGTCGATCAGGCCGCGCTTGCCGTTCTCCGCGATACTCTTGAACCAGCCGAACTTGCCGTTCGCCGGTGCCGGTGCCGAACCAAGGATGTACGCGCCCGCCGTCCCTGCTGCGAAAAAGCCAGCCACGCCGCCAATGGGACCGGCTATCGCCCCGCCAACCGCACCGCCAATGACGGCGCTGAGACTTCCTGCCTGTATTCTTTGCGGTCCCATCATGTCGGTCAGCCGCTTGGTGGCCCGCCAGCGGTTCTGGCTGTCGAGCCCGCCGAACAACTGGAACGGCACCCGGATAGCACGGTCGACAAACTGGCCGCGATTGAGGAACCCTTGCGTTACCGCCGCCGCCTGCGTCGTGGTGTGCGGCGGCACATTGAGATTGAAGCGCGGATCATTCGGGCCGGATGGCGGCTTCGAGAACAGCGCCAACTGGTCTTTCTGGTCGCCAAAAAGCGGCAGCGCCTCGACCGACTTCTGCGCCGTTTTCGCCGTCATCCTCTCTTCGGCCTTGCGCTGCGCCATCTGCGCGTCGGTGAGTTTCTCCGCGCCGGGAAGGACATACTGTTCGCGCTTGCCCTCGAACATGTCGACGGTTTCGGTCACGGCAAACGATGGCTCTTTGCGGGTGTCGGCACCGGCCGAACGCTTGCCGACTTCGCCGGATGTCATCTGCCGGAAGACGTCGTCGGCCGTGCGGATGTCGTGGTTGGTCAGCGTCTGGTACAGCGCTTTCAAGAAGGTCTTTATCTTCTTGAAGGAGCGGGCAATCATGCCGTCCATGCGCGTGCCGTTGATCCAGTCGGTGTAGGCGTGGGCGATGCCCTCCTCGACCCATTGTGATTCCGGGTAGCGCTCCTTGATCGCGTCGGTGATCCATTCCTTCTTCGACTTGCGATTGAGGATGTTCATCTCCGAATCGGTGAGGAGGCCAAGACCGACCATCGCATGCACCGCCTCATGGTGCAGCACCATGTCCGGGTCGGCGGATTGCAGGGAGATGTCGATCACGTTCCTGAGATAGACACCGTCCGGGCCGACCGGGCCGGACTCCAGATCGGCGAAGATTTGCTGCCACACCCCAAGGTCGACGCCGGTCAGGCCGAGCTTGTCGAGCGCCTTGCGCAGATCTGCGAGAACCGCATCGGCCTTTTCCTCAAAGCCGGGTGACGTCGCGTAGTGGATGACGCCGCCTTGGACGTCGACATTCTTGCCTCGCTGGGGGGCCGGTTCGGCTGTCTTCAGCTTTGCTTCTTGTGGTCTTTCTCGTACTGTTTTGCCACCACGCTCATCGCCTCTTCCCTCAGAAGGTCGCCCCGTTCCAATCTCTCCGCTTCGCTCAAAGATTTCTCCCCGAGCCACGCTCGCCGCTTTTCCAATAGCTTCGTGTACTCTTGTAGGAACGTTGTTTTCCGATTTGACTCTTGAGTAGCCATCGAATTTTCCTTCCTTCTTTGCCTGATCGTAGGTGACCGGCGGTTCGCCGACGACGTCCAAGAAATACGTTGGGTTGATCAGCCGCCCGCTACTCTTGAACCGGCCGAGCATGCGGCCAACGGCAGTGCGGGGGTCCACGTCCATCAGGACGAGTTCGACGTCATAGTTAAATAGCTTCAAGTTCTCGCGCAGCTTCTCGATGCTGGCGAGCTTGTGGCCGACCTTGGGGATGATGATATTGTCGCCAGCGTTCATCAGGCGCTCCAGCACTTCCTCCCCCAAGACCGAGCTTTCTTCGTGGACCGCATTCGCGCCGATGCCACCGCCATATTCCGGGATGACTTTCTTGGCATCATCGACGTCGGCGATGGCCGCCCGCATGCGCAGCGCGATGGCATTGGCGATGGTCGACTTGCCTGCCGCCGGTGGCCCGATGATGATGGTTGCCTTGCGATCCCGCGACGGGATGTACGGTTCTAGCGGCGGCTGGCCTGCCTTCTTTCGGTCACCATTGAGTTCGTCAACCGCCAGAGAGCGGGCGCGCTCGACCAGAACCTCGACTGCTGCGTCATTGCTTGGAACACGGTGAGGCCGCTCGCCCTTTTCTGCGAAATTGTATGTTCGCGCCCTGCTGTCCCAAAAGCCTTGGGCAACCGGCGGTCCCTTGGGATCGAAGGTTACCGGGATATCCGCCATCGCCTTGATGGCCTCCGCGATCTCCGGTGAATTGAGCCGCTTCTCAAGGCGCAGCTTGTTCATCCGGTCGACAGCCGCACCCAGCGGGCCGGGAAGACTGGACTTCTTGAACTTGGCTTCTTCGCGGTAGCCCAGAGAATCGACCCGGTCACGCGCCGTTCTGCCGACGCCTGCGTCCTGTCCGATCTTCAGAGCTTCGGCGAGGAGCGCCTGCTTTTCTCCCGGCTCCATCTTACCTAGCCGGTTCTTCCAGAATGCGATCGCTTCCGGCGACAGGCCAAGCGGACTTGGAATCAGCCGCCGCCCGAGTACCTTTTCAGCCGCATCGTACAGCGCCGTCGCCACACCCAGCCGCCGCTCTCCGATCACCGAAACGCTGGTGGCATAGGGCGCGGCGCGCTTCAGGGTGAGGTGCATCTCGCCGACGCGCTTGCCGTCGACAGTAATGCGGAATGTTTCCTCGTCGGGATGCTCGATGGTGGCGGTCTGGCCGCCGGGAAGCGTTACTCTTGTTCCGGCTTCTGGGACGCTGAGTTTGGCTTCTTCCCGTGTTTTTCCCGGAACTGCTGGGCGATTTTCAGGTTTCGGTCGCGGTTGAGCTTCGACGGCTCGTCCTCCTGCTGGTGCTCCATCGTTCTTGCCAGCAGTTCCACCACCAAGGGTGAGCTTTTCTTGGGTTTCTTCTGTTCCATATTGCCGCTTCTTCGCCTGTTCGAGAATCTTGTTCGCCGGTGGTGCAGTCTCGCCAAGCAGGTCGATGCCGGGTGCGGTCTTGCGGGCTTCCGTCACATAATATCGTAGTGCTTCCGCCAGCTTCTCACGTCCGGCCGGTTGTGTCCAACTGACGTTGTTTCGGAACATCAGCCGCAGCAGCATCTCGGCTTCCGGCACGATGGTCGTCCCGGAGAAAATGTCGGTCTGCGACACCAGCGCCGACAGCGGCTTGCCCTCGTTGCGCGCCCGCTGCACCAGCCGGATGGCTTCGAGTAGGAAGGGGGTGACATCGACGTCTGGGCTGATCGTGCCTTCCTTGGATTCGGAACGCATCTGCGACCACGCGCCTGCGACATCCATCATCGCGCCGCCGATGGCCTTGATGTTGTTGTCGGTCGATTCGACCAGAGCCCCGACGAGATCGGCGTCACCATAGGCACGGGCGAGGAGCGCCGCCTGTACCCGGCGGATGGCCTCCTGCGACAGTTCCCCGTCCGGGGTGACCATCGCGCCCTGTTCGTTGGGACTGACCACCGACTGCATGAAGGAGCGGACGAAGTCACGGTTGCCTGCCTCCGCAACCTCGCCGCCCCTGTAGAGCCCGACCGTATCCGGCGACAGCGCCTCCGCATCGGCCATCGCCTTTTCCGTCGCCGACAATGTCATCGTCGTGCGTTCGTTGGCCTCGCGGGTAAATGCCGTCCGCTCACCGGGCTCCATTTGCCCCTGCCGGATGCGCACCAGCACAGGGTTCTTCATCTCCTTGGCCGCGACGGTGTCGATATAACCTTGGTCGACCAGATACTGCCGGTAGGTCTGTCCTCCGGGCAGGTTCTCCTTGTAGGCCTTGCGGATGCCGAGCACGCGGCCATTGCCGCTCTCGACCACGCCATCGGCGGAAACGATGGGAGCGCCATCGGTGGCGCTGGCAACGTTGTCGAGAAGTGCCGGGTTGAGGTTCTGCGCAATCTGGTTGATCTGCACGTCCGACGTGCCACGGCTGCGGTCGCGCGGCTGCAATTCCTGCGGATAGGCCGGGTTGGCCCCGCCCTCGTCGCGCTGCGAGGAAACCAGATCGTCGGCCTCGACAACGGCATAGACCACCGGCACCTCGCGTCCGGCCGGGGTGATGGCCACATCCTTCTTGACCACCTGCTTGGCGATATTGCCAACGGGATGATAGGAGCCGACGACACTGCGCGCGGCTTCCTCCATCGTGTCGTAGACCGTGTGCCCGGATGGCCCCTGCTCATCGATATAGGTGACGCGGAATTTCCCCGGCTCGCTCATGTCAGGCCCGACCATCGCCTTGCGGGTCGGATCTCGGTTCGACACCAGCTTGATCGACTTGCCGCTTGCGGTGAGGTCCGATACCTCGACATCGCGGGCGGCCGAGCGCGCCTTGAACTTCTTGATCTGTTCGGCGAGCGGCGAGCCTTCGGCAGGCGGCGGCTGGTTGGCGCGTTCTATGGTCGGGGCGACCGGCGCGGTTTCGGCCATAGAAGGCGCTACAGAGGCGGAAGCCTCAACAGGCCCGAGTGTACCCGGCATCTCGCCCGTGCTTGCAGGCGCGGCGGCTGGCTGGGGCTGTGCAAGGATTTCCGGGGTATCAACCCCCTGCATGATCTCCGATACCACCGCCTGCGTCTCGACCCGGTTGGCGGCGACCAAATCGGACACCTTGGCGTTGACCACCTGCCGGTGGCCGTCGACCACCTTCGTCGTGGTGAAGCTTGATTCCTGCCCGGTTGCCGCCTCGACCGTTGCCCTGCCTGCGTCGATGATCTCGTTGGGGATGGGCGAGGCGCGGTCGGCCGGTGTCAGCCGTGGGCTGTCGGGCAATTCGGTCTGGCGCGCGACCTGTTCCGGCACGCTTTCGGCGACCGCAATATTCTCGGGTGTCTTCGGCAAGCCTGCCGCTTCCAGCACGGCCGGTGCTGCCGGTGCTGCTTCCGGCGGTGCTGCGGGTGCTGCTCCGGGAGGCACGACCGGCGGCTCCGCTGGCAGGACATCCCCGGCCGGGAGCGCCTCGTCGGCGGTGCCGGGACGTTCGCCCCTTGCGGCGGCGACCATATCGAATGGCGTGGTGACCAATTCGGCAAAGCCTTCGGCGACGACTTCGCCCCAGTCGATCTTCTGACCGGCCGCCTTGCGCGCGCCATATTCGCCGCCTGCGCCGAGCAGGCCCTGCGTCATGGTTTGCGCCAGCGCTTCGGCGAACGGATTCTTGATCAGCGCCTTGCCTGCGATGCCACCGGAGAGAGCGTCGAAGCCACCGATGATCAGGCCACGGATCATGCCGCGATCTGCCGCTTCCGCCATCATCTTCGGATCATTGAGCAGTTTTTCCCGGTCTTCCGGCTTCTTGAGGTCCAACCCCTTCTCCTGAAAGAACTCACCGGGCGACGTGTAGCGTTCCGTCGCATAGCTGCCGCCGCCCATCAGGCCGATGCCGACCGCCGGGTTTTTGGTGAGCGCACCGCCAATGACCGCCGCGCCGATCTGCGGCGCGCTTTCTCCTGCCGTCTCCAGCATCCATGAGAAGCCGCCGACCGGATTGTCGAGAATCGCGCTGCCGAAGTTGGCCAGCGTCTGGCCCAGCGTTGCGTCCTTGACCATCGCCTTCTTTTCGAACGCCTGCGCGATCTGCGACTTCGGTATCGACGCGACTTCGTCCATGTGTTTTTGCATGCTTTCGGCATAGGACTGTGCCGCCGCCTCGTCGTCCGTGCCGATCATGTCGGCATACTTGGCATCAATCCAGCGGGCCGCTGCCGAGACATATTCGCCGCCGGTGTTGGTTTTCATCGGCTTGCCCTGCATGTCGGTCAGGCCGCTCGACAACTGCTCGTCTTCCAGAATCTCGCTGAAGCTCCGCTTGCGGTCAGCGGCGCGACCGGCCGTCTGTTCCAGCATCAACTGGGAACCGCCCTGCTGGAGCCGCGCCCCGGCACGCGCCCCGGTGTTGAGCGTTCCGGTTACAGCCCCCTCGACCCAGCCCGTCTCGTCCGCTGGCTTCTCGTCAGGAATGTCCGCGAAGAGCAGGCTGGCCTTGTCCATTGCCACCCGTTCGGCTTCGGTGGGAACATCCGCGAACAAGGCATCGATATCGACCATTGGTCATAGCCCCGCTTCTGACGGATTGAGGCCGAGATCGACCAGCTTCTTGCGGATATCCGCCTTGCTCTTTCCCGACGCGACCAGTTCTCGGGCCTTGGCGATGGTCGCCTGTTTCTCGGCAGGCGTCAGCGTGGGTTGTTTTTCGGTTGCCGACGAGACGTCCGGCTTTGTTCCTGTTGGCGCCGGGGTTCCCTCCGCACCATAGATGCCTTCGGTCACTTCGCGTGCCTTCTTCTTGGCGAAATCGATATCGCTCTCGCCGAGATTCTTCATGGTGCTCATGCCATCGGTGATCGACTTGAAGATGCCTGCTTCCGCCAGTTCGCGGTTGGCGTTCTTGGCCTCGAAGATCGTGCTGATCGCCTTCTCCTGCGGCACGCCGAGCGCCATCAGCGACTTCATGTTCTTGATGTCCGGCGTGTCGGTATCGGTGGACAGGTAGGTGAGTTCATTGCCTTGCTCGTCCTTCGGCTGCGGCAGCGCCGTCCCGTCCGGCCGCTCCATGCGGATGAGCGACTTGCCAGCCTTGGTGGTGTACTGGACCGGCTTGATGTTGAGTTGCTGCGCCGAATCGGCCGCCAGTGTCGCCAGTTCCTTGCTGTTCTCAAGCTGCGCTTGGGTGAGTTCCCGCCTGACCCCGAGTTCCTCGCGATTGACCGTGGCCGCAAGCTGGGCATTGCTCTTCGAGGTTTCGGCCGACAGTTGGCCAAGCCGCTCCTGCACGCCAAGCTGTGCGCCCGTCAGCTTCTCTTGGCTGGCGAGTTGCGCGGCGTTCATCTTCTCGCGGGAGGCAAGATCGTCACGCTGCACCTGCCGGGTGAGTTCGTTCTCGCTCGACTGGTATGCCTGATCGAGGAGCTTGAGCTTTTCCTCGCGCTTGTCCTTGATCTCCTGAAGCGTGCCAGCGCCCCATCCCTTCATTGCTCCACCAGCAATCGCTCCAAGAAATCCAACCATCTCAAATCCCCATAGCCGCGTTGAAGCCTTTCGGCTTTTTCTCTTTTTGCGGTGGCGGTTCCGGGCCACCGGCTGGACCAGAATTATCACTATCGGCCAGCGAGCGCATGATCCGCTCGAATGTGCCGTCCGCATCTGCCTTGACCAGCTTGTCGAGGTCGGCCTGCGCATGCCCCTGATCGATGGCACCGGCCGCTTGCAGCCGCTCGCGATAGAGGTCTAGCGCTTGGAACCATGCCGATTCCAGCGCATCCGGGTCTTTCGCATAATCCTTGATCTTGGCGCGTCGGGAAATCTCCGCCAGTTCCTCGAAGATATCACCGGCGGCATGGAACACGACATCGGGCTGGAGTTCCTGCCCCGCCTGTTCTGCGGCCTCGCCCACTTTCGCCACCACCATGTCGGTCGCGCTGGCAAGACCCGAGACAGGATCGCCGGGAGCACCCTCTGGCGCAGCACCTTCTGGCGCACCCTCTGGTGGAGGCACTTCAGGTGGAACTTCAGGTGGAGCCCCGCCCGCTTCAGGTGGCATACCTTCAGGCGGCATGCCTTCAGGCGGTGGCGCACCCGGTGGAGGAGCACCCGGTGCAGGCGGAGGAGCGCCGGGTGGGACGCCTCCTGCTTCAGGTGGAGGCGCACCGGGAGCAGGCCCGCCTTCCGGTGGGGCAGCTTCAGGCGTAGCGGGGCCTTCGCCACCGCGCAGCATTTCGACAATGTGCGGGAATGTCCGGTCATCATAAATCAGTTGCCAAGCCCGCCCGACGAACTGGTCGGCCATCTCCTGCTCTTCCGGCGTCGCATCTTGCAGGCCTTCGGCCATCGGCGCGTTCATGTTGTCGGCTGGCAGTTGCGCGCCGCCCTGTTCGGGTGGCACCTCTGGCGGCATCTCGTCGGTCGGCGGCATCTCGTCTGGAGGCATGTTGGGATCAAGGGGCATCAGACTCTCCTATACGAAAGCGGCGGCGCTGTCGGCGGCTCGAAGTTGTATTTCGGCGGCGTCAGCACCATTGGCTCGACGCTGCTCGTAAACCGGATGGCCGGTGACTGCCACGTCGGGTCTTTGAACTCGATATATTTCGTGATGAACTCTTCGGCCGGGGTCGACGGCGTTGTCGAGTCCGACGCGGCTTCCTTGGCGGCTTGCGCTTGCGCCGTGTTGGCTCCGCCGCCCTCCCGCTGATTTTCGCTGCCGGGACTGTACTGGTTTTCACCCCAGCGCCCGTGCGCGGCGTCCCATGCGGCACCGCCCACCGTGGTGCCAAGGAACAGCCCGGAGAGAACGTTGGCGGCCAGACCGACCGGATTGCTCATCGACACCAGATCGATGCCGGTGGCGGCGACTTCGCCGGTCAGCGAGCGCTTGTATGGTTGTTCCTTGGTCGGCGTCTGCATCGCCAATTGGCCGGTCGGCGTCGTCGCTGGCCGCGCGGCTGGTGTGGCCACGCTCGCTGGCTGTGCCGCTGTCCGCGCCGGGGCCGTTGCCGATGCCGCTGACGCTGGCTGGGATGTTACCCGGCTAACCGACGCCGTTTGTGTCGGCGACGTCACGCCGGACGCCTTGTTCAGCGCCGCCATCTGCGGCGTCATCTCGGCGGCCGATGCGATCATTGAGGACACGGGTTGCGGCGATGCCTTTGGTGCTGGTGACTTGCTCGCTTCGGCATAGGTGGCACGCGCGGCGTTGAACGCAGCGGCGTTCACCTTGGCTCCCGCCCATTGTTTCGTCTGCTGCGGGGAAAGATCGGTGAAGACGTCGTGATGGATGGACTTGTCGCCCATGTAACCCAGACCAAACCCGGCACCTTGAAGACCGAACTTGGCCATGCCTACTTCCGAAACTCTGGCGGCGAGAGCCTTGTCGGCGACCTTGCCAAAATCCAGCGAACGGAATGCTCCAGTCTTGGGGTCTTTGACCGAAACCCCATAGTCCATCGCCGTGCCGACATCCGGCCCATGCCGATGCGAACGCGAGCCCGCCCCCTTGCGCAAACCGGAGACGCCGGTGATGTGGACATTTTCCGCGCCGAGCACATCGGCCCATGCTGCGGCAATGCGATCTTGAACGTCGGTGGTTGGCTTGGCCTTGCCCGCAGGCCAACTGACGAATGCCTTGGGAGCCGTCGCCAGATCGGGAAGGCTGCCAACCGGCGCGGCGGTGATCTGGCCGAGCGCAACGCCTGTCGGGGTGGCTGGTCCGACTGCCACGCCGGGTTCCGTCGCCGAAAGCCCGGTGGCGGTGGGGGCTCCAAACCGATCTGCTGTCGGCGAGGGAAGCGCTCCAAACCGATCTGCTGTCGGCGCGGTCAGTCCCGTTCCCAGCCCGCGCGTGACGCTGCCGGTTGTCTCCGTGCCCGGAGAGGTGGCGCTGTAGCCGGGAACAGAGGCCCGGTCGAGTGCCCGCGCGTCCGCTATGCTGGAGGGGCCACGCGGCCCCGCATAGCCGGTGACGGAAGCACGATCAGCCGCACGCGCTGCTGCCATCGAGCCTGCACTGCCCAGCCGCGAAGTCGTCTGTGTCGAACGGGTGGTGGTGCCGGTGTCGCCGGTCGGGCTTGCCGAACGACCGGCATAACCCGCCACGGAAGCCCGGTCTGCGGATCGCGCCGCCGCCATCGAGCCGCCGATAGAGTTGCTGACAGAACTGCCGACCGCGCCGCCAAAGCCTTTTCCGGTCGTGCCGGTCGACCCGCCGCCGAAGCGGCCGACATCGCCGCCGCCGGAATTGCTGCTCTTGCTGCCGGTGGCCGTGCTGCCGCTCTTGCTGCTGCTGCTCGACGCGGCATTGCTGCCCCTGCCCGCAGCGGTGGCAGTGCTGCCCTTGGAAGAGGATGTGCTGCTTTTGGAGGAAGAGGCGTTGCCGCCTGAATAGCCAGCAACTGAACTCCGGTCAGCCGAACGCGCGCTCGCCATGCTGCCCGCGCCGAAGCCGGGGCTGCTGCTACTGCTGCTCTTGCTGCTGCTCGTACCGCCGAAGCCAAAAGGCATGGTCTTTCCTTCACGCCGTCATGTCGATCATCCCGGTGTTCGGGTTGTAGGCCCACTTGGCAGCGGGTGTCGGCCGCGCCGTCGTATCCGGGGCCGATGGTGTGGAACCTGCCACCGCTTCGCCAGCGCCCGCGTAGCTGTCGGTGAGCCGCTGTTCCTTGTCGCGCAGGAACTTTCGGTCGGCCTCTTTCATTTCCGCGATAAGTTCCGCCTGCCGCTCCGTCCCGAGCGCCTCGCCGATACCGCTGATCATCGAAGCCCCGGCATTGGTGTTGAGGAAATTTCCTAACCCTTTCCAGCCGCCGCCTTCCGTCGCTGCGGCTGTCGTGCCGGTCACCGCAACGGTCGGAACGGTGGTCGCGCCGCCGGGGCCGCCACCGTAGAGACTGGAAACAGCACCGCCGAAACCCTTGCCTGTCGACCCGGTCGTGCCGCCGCCGAATCGTCCGACGCCGCCGGTGGTTGGAACCGCGCCTGTCGGCGATTCCGCCGTGACAAGCGGTGAGGTCGAGCCGGTCACTGTCGGGTCGACGCCGGGTTCACCTGCGACTGCCGCCGGGGAAAACAGGCCGCCAAGCGCCCCGCCAAGCCCACCGACAAGCGCGCCCTGCTTCGCGCCCGCCGCAAACCCCTGTCCGGTGACAGTGCCGACAATGCCGCCGAGCAGCCCGGAACTCAGCCCCTGCTTGATCGCCCCGCCCAAAACATTGCCGAGCACACCTCCGCCGCCCAAGAGACTGCTGAGAGCGCCGCCGCCCTTGGCCGCGCCAGCCAAGCCGGTTCCGGTCGCCGCCCCTGCCGTGAACAGGGTGGCCCCGGCTGCGCGCACCGCCGACCCCAGCTTGGCGACGCCTGTGCCTAAACTGCTGAAAACCTTGGTTATGCCGCTGACGAGGCCAGACATTTCTCTTCTCCAAATTCAAGCCGGTGAATAATTCCGTAGCTCTTCAATCCCAGTTTCTTGAGCAACCGGCTGGTGACTTCCGGCCGTTCGATGACGACAGATGTCGCGCCGATATGTACCTCGATCACCAACGGACAGGCGCGCGCCCAGTCCAGCATGTTCTTCATCAGTTCCAGCCCGTCGCCCGGATGGGCATGGCTGCTGGTGATCCAGAACAGGTCGGTGGCATAGAGCTTGTCGTAGATCGAATAGACCCGCGCCAGTGTCGCATACATCAGCCCGTCGATGTGGCCGTCATTGTCGACCACCTGCACCCAGCACGCGCCGATGCCCTTGTGGCCATGACGGCCGAGTCCTGCGCCCAAGAGCCGCTTGGTTTCGCCGATGTCGAGGTTCGCCGTGCCATCCTTGCCGTAATGCGTGCGGGCGTGGCAGGCTTCGAGAAAGCGGGTCACGGCGTGGATGTCGGCGAATTTCATGTCCCGGATCATGGTCACCACTTCAGGTCGATGTTGTACATCTGCTCTACCAGATTGAGTTGCGTGTCTCTGAGATTCTTCGAAGATGTCAGGAGGCTTGTCCGCGTCTTGGCGTCGAGCGCCGTGTTGGCCATGATCGACTGGACGCTCGACTGGTACATCGATTCCATGTTGGTCACGAATTGCGACGCCGCCGCCCGTTCGGTCGAGCCAAGGTTCATGTTGGCGATCTTCAGTTGCAGATCGCGCGTCGCCGTATTCTGCGAGGTCTGGAAGGAGATGTCGTTCTGCTGCGCCTGCAAGGCAGCGGCCCGGTCGAGCCCGCCCTCGCGCATGCGGTAGTTGATGTCGTTTTCCTGCAAGGCCGATTGCAGCGCCCGGTTGGCCGCCTCGATGCCCTCGACCGAAGCGATCTGCCTGATCTGCCCCTGTTGCGTGGCATCGATCTGCTCCGTCTGCAAGGTCTGCTGGAGGTCGCGGTCAAGGTCGGCCTGCGAACCGACAAAGCCGCGCTGCGCAATGTTTTCCGCCGTCTGCCAGCCGCGTGCCTCGACGTTCTCGCCGCGCTGGAAGACTTCCGAGCCGAGCCTCTCGCCGGTCTGGAAGGCCTCGCCACCCAGCCGTTCACCGCTCTGGAACTGCTGTTGCCCCTCCTGCGCGGTCATGCCGTATTCGAAAGCCTTGGCCGACTGATTCTTGGCAAAGGCCTGCGCCGCGTCCTGACTGGCAATCGGCAGCGCATTCTTCAAGACAGCATCTTGGCTCTCGCCAATGGCCATCGAAGAGTTAAGAAGGCCGCGCCGGTTGGCCGCCTTCAACCCTTCGGTGCGCGCCATCTGGTTGAGCGCACTGTCCTTCGAGGCGATGTCGTTGACCTTGGTGGCCACCGAATCATCGACTTGCGCCTGCGTGCCGAGCCATGCCGCACTGGTGCCGGTCTTCGGCAATCCCGTGGCCGGATCGAGATAGGGATTGGGATTTTCAGCCATCTTGGACTCGCTTCTCATGCCGACCGTTCGGCTTGTTCTCTGGAATGATCTCTGGCGTCAGGTTTTGCGCGTCCCGCGCAGCCTGCGCCTCATGCTCCAGTTCGGTGATCCGCGCCTTGAGCATGACGATCTGGACGATCAGGTCGCCAAGATGGATGCGGATAAGCTGGTCGATGTGTTCCTGCTGGGTCATTTTTTCTCCAACGCGGCCAACCGCGCCTCCAGTTGTGCGATCTTGTCTTCAGGCGAAGGCGTCGCCATCACCTGTTCGTCCTTTGGCGGCGGCACCACGTCATCATCCGCCCACTTCTGGCAAAAAATCTCGTCGCGGGTCAGGTCGGTTTCGATCTGGATGATGTCGTAGCCGGTCAGCGACACCATCGACGGGTCACGCTCGCAGCAGGCGATGAATCCATCCCCGTCCTGCACCGCGATGAACCACTGGTCGTCCTTGAGCGGGATGTCCTTGGTCAGGTTGTACCAAGTGACGCCATCGGCGTTGCCCTGCATGAACGATCTGTAACCGGGTTCCATCACCACGTCGGGAAGGCCAAGAGGGCTCGACATCACGACCGGCGGCACGATCACTTCTATCGGTACCATCTTGCCCCAGTTCCTGATGACCTTCATGTCTCTCTCCTAGAACGGGAATGCTGCTGCCCATCCGGCGTTGGCTATATACCGCTGCGGCTGGCGCGCGTAGTAGGTGGCGTCGCCGCCGGATGATGTACCTTGAACGCCGGTAAAGACATAGCCGCTGTTCTGCCACTTGCCGGTGTTGCCGGATCGGTTGAACGCTGTCTCGCCCGCCATCTGCGTGGAGGTGACGCAGCGATTGACCGCCGCGTTCTGGTGCGCGGTGCAGCGGCCTTCCCAGTAGGTGTTGAAGTCGCCGAACTGGGCAGACCACAGGGTGCCGCTATCCTCGGTACGCAAAGCCCAGCCGCCGCCCGAGCCAAGAAAGCCGATCAGACCGCTGTTGTGGTGGATGTAGCGCGTGGCCCCGGCGTCAGTGTCGGTCATGCTGAGGTAGTTGGCTGTGCCCGAGACGGTGATCGTGCCGCCTGTCGCCGTAATGTTGCCTCCCACGGACAGGGAACCGGCGGGCAGCGCATAGTTCGTCCCGTCGAAAAACAGGTAGTGGCCGGTGTTGCCCAAGAAGACCACGCCGGTGGAGGGCGCGGCGTTGCGCACGGAATAGAGATCGTTGACTTGGACGTTGCCAGCGGCGGAGGTCAGGCTGCCGGTCATGGCGACGCCGCCGCCGACACTGATGCCGCCTCCTATGGTGCCGCTGATCGTCGGCGAAGCCAGAGTCGATGAATTGATCGTCGCGCCGTTGATCACCGGGTTGGTCAATGTCTTGGCGGTCAGGGTCTGGGTGCCGCCGACTGTCACCACCGATGCGGCATTCGTGCCTGCCGCCGTCACCCGGAGATCGCCGGGAGCAACTGTCAGGAAGCCGGTCGAATGGGTGATGACGACGTCGGCACTGGCGAAATTGAAGGTTGCGCCGGTGGCAAAGAAGGCATCGGACCACGCCGTGCCCGACACCCCGAGCGCCGCACCGTCATTGGCAGCAGGCTTGATCGTGGCATCGAAGGAGTAGCCGTTCGATGCCCCGCCGAAGAGCAAGGCATTGGCGGCATGGCTGATGGTGACGTCCGCCGCGCCGAAATCGATGACACCGCCCGTGGCGAGAAACAGGTCGCCCCACGCCGTGCCGGACGTGCCCAGTTGCGCGCCGTCATTGGCGGCTGGCCTGATCCCGGCATCGAACGAATACCCGCCGGACGCGCCAGCGAAGGCCAAGGCGTTGGCGGAGTGGGTGATGGTGACGTCGCCTGCACCGAAGTTGACGACGCCGCCGGTGGAGAGGAAGAGGTCAGACCATCCGGTGCCGGATGTGCCGAGCGAGGCCGAATCGTCGGCCGATGGCACCGATGCGCCGCTGGTAACGATGCCGATGGTGGCGATGGTGCCAGCCGCCACGATGTTGCCGTTCTTGTCGACGGTGAACCTGTCGACGCCGCCCACCTGCAATTGCAAGAGCTTCGACGCCGCCGCCGACGCGGCGTTGGTGACGTTCATCTTGATCGCCGAATAGACCGTGCCCCCCGTGTTCCACAGGTCGGTCATGTCGTTGATGTTCATATTGGCCATGTCTTTACCTCTTCAGCCCGCGCCGGGAGTAATTATAGGTCTGCGAGGAGATCGTATGCGGGCGGGCGACCGCCGAGTTGTGGACCAGTGTCGCCGCGATGTTGGGACCGATCCCGGACAGGTGATGCTCCAGCCGCCCCTCGACCGCCTGCGTCCAGTCGATGTCCGGCCAGTTGTCGGTGGTGACGATGGCAGTGCCCGCATCGACCGGGATATCCGTCTTGAGGCCGCCGTCGCCGCGTGCGTAGTCGACATCGAAGGCAAAACCGATGGTGATGGCGTCGGGTGTCGAGAGTTCGTAGCTCGCCTTCATCCAGCGGGTATGCTGCATCGGCGACGCGGCCGGGGTGAACGGCAACCGGATATAGCTGGGAATTTCGGCACCGTCGAAGGAGGTGCCCCGGTTCATCTCGTAGACAAAACCATCCTCGCAGCCCATGAACAGCCGGTCGCCCTGCCCGCTGGTGACTTCGCCCTGACAGGTGCAGAACACCTGCACGGGTATCTTGAACGGCAGCACTTCCGGGTTCTTGCGGCCGATATAGACGGTGATGCCGCTGCCGTCGCTCCAGAACAGCTTGTACTGGTCCTTGCCCTTGACCCGCATCGAGGCGACCGGCGTCACGCCGTTGTCACGCTTTTGCAGGATCAGCGTCTCGATGGCCTGCGTCAGCGAGCCCATGCGCCAATCGCCGAATGCCGCCGTCGTTGGTAGCGATCTCACGCCAGCGTCATCGAGAAACACCGGCACGTCCATCATCTGCGCGGTGTAGGGCTGCGCCCCGGAGGCATCCGAGATCGGGTTCATGACGAAGGTGGTCGAATCATCGCCGGTGAGATATTCGAGCCGGTTCTGGCCGAAGATCACCAGCGAGGTGGCCGCCGCCGTCAGGAGCCCGGTGATCTGCTCACCGAAGGCAATCTCGCCCGCGCCGGTCGTGGTGATGTATTCGAGCGGTTCGCCCAGCGAGGAATTGATCAGGGAGCCCGCCGAATAGCCAAGGAACAGGTGGTTCTTGTAATGGCTGATGAAGGTCGGCGCATCGCTGGTCGTCGTCGTCGTGATCGAATCGCCATTGTAGGCGAGGAGGAAATCGCCATTGGCGGCCACGACGTAATTGACGAGGGTACCGGATGACTGCCCGGTGCGGATCGGTGCCAGCACGGACCCGTTCCACTCATAGGCGGTGTCGACGCCGTTGGCGAAGTACATGCGCACGCGGTCGGACGCGCCGTAGAAATTGTGGTTGGTGAAATCGTAGTGCCCCCCCGGCTGGATGATCATCGGTGTCGCGGCGAGGCCGGTCGCCGAGCCGCCGGACGTGCCGCTGATGGTTTCGGTGGTGAAAGTGCCGGTGAGCTTGGAGACGATCAGGTAGCCTTCGGCGGTGCCGCTCCAGTTGCCAGCGCGCAGGATGACCCGGTCGATGAAGGCGGTCGCCAGCGAGGTTCCGCCGACCACGTATTCGCCGGTGACGAAGTCGTCGGTCCCGGCAACGAAGGGAATGAGATAGCCGAACGCCTGCGCCAGCCAGCCGCCGCCGGTGGCCTTGAACATGCCAGCGGCCGAGTTGAGCCCTTCGGTCTGGTCGCGAAAGGCATAGATGTCGCTGTCATAGACCCAGACGCCGCGTACCGGGCCGCTGCCGGGCACCGGGTGAATGTTACCGCGCCGTGATTCGGCATTGACCGCGTCGGACGCATCGGAGGGCCGGGGCGAACCGTCGAAGCGCTCATAGCCGCCGAACGACGTGTAGCCCGCGACGTCGGGCTCGTAGTTGCTGGCGGAGATGGCTTTTCCGGCAGGCATCGAGATCGGCGGCGTGACCAGATCGAGGCCGCCTGCCATCATCGTGGTTTTGATTTCCTGCGCCATCAGGCCAACGGGGCTCCCCATGTTATATGCGGAAGCTGGTGCCCTTCGAGCATCGACCAGTTGGGCAGCATGCGCAGCCGGTAGACCGGAATGCGCGGCCCCTCGTCAAAGCCCTCGATATAGGACAGCGCCGCATCCTTGATGATGGTGTGGAAGTCGACCGGCATTTCGGGAATGTCGGCGTCGGCGGTCAGGAACTGCGCGCTTTTGCGGTACTTGCCGCGCACCGTGTAGACCGCGTCCGGGATCGGCGACAGCACCAGCCGGTCCTGCTGGTCGATGCTGTAGAATTGCGGCTTGCCGGGTGTCTGCACGCCGCGCGTCTGCGTCTGGTAGAAGGTGTCGGTATCGAGGAAGCGCAGCGGCCCCTCTTGCGCTGCGCCGGTCGAGGTGAGGAAGGACGACAGCCCCGCGTCGGACATGTCGCCCTTGAACCCCCACTGCGAAAACCGGGTGATCGCGCTGTTGTCGCGTTCATCGAGAAAGCTGGTGCCGGAATAGGAGCGCTCGCCGATTATGGTCTGGCCGATGAAACGGCTGTTGAGCCAGCGCCACATCCGGTGCGCGTTCTGGATGTCGACGTAGGCTTCCCGGACAAAATCCACGAACTGTTTCAGACGGTCGACCTGATTCAGCACCGTCGTCGGCTTGAGGCCGTGGATGGTGCCGGATTGCTGGACTGTCATCTGCACCAGTTGGAGGAAATTCATGCCGCATCTTCCCGTTCTTCTTCTGCCCGTTCAGCCGCCAGCCTGATCTTCTCCGCCTCGATTTCCTCGCCGCGCTTCTTCTCCTCCTTGGTCAGCGGCGGCTCGACCACGAACGCCGACACCGGGTATTCCGGCACCTTGCGATAGCCGGTGATGTTGGAGTCCTGATCGACTTCGGCGATGTGCGCCACGGCATTCTGGAGCGCGTGGTAATACTTGTAGTCGACCCAGCACGTCGTGGCGCGCGGGATCAGGATGTTGACGCCGTTGACCGACGTGAACACCGGCTCGTTGCCGCCGGGTTTTTCCTGCGGCTCGATGCGCAACTGGACGCTGCGCTTGCCCTCGATATGGCGGGTCCGGGGCGGCTCGACGCGCTTGATCGGCTCGTCCTCCCTGCCGTCATCGATCTCGACAAACTCGGTCGGGAACCCGGCCTGCGCCATCTTCGCCCTGATCCCGGAAACCCCCATGCGCGGATTGACGTCGAGCCCCATGTTGGCGACGACGTGATCGGACAGCGCCGTCGCGCTCATCAGATCGATTGGTATCTGTTTCTTGGCCATGCTCACTTACCCTTCTTGTACGGGACAGCAGCGGCATCGAGAGCGGCCAGTGTCGCGTCGTCTACCTTGATTGACTTTCCGCGCTCAAGGTATTGCACGGCTCCATCGACGTGGATGACGCATTGGCCTTCCCCTTCGATGGTGATTTTGGGGGAGCCAGCGGGAGTTTTGGCTGACTCCCCTGCTGCCTTCTCCTTGGCGGCTGCTGCGTCATTAGGGACGTGTTCGGGAGCAGGCGTTTGAGGAGGAGGTGCCGGATCAGGAGCTTTCATAAACTCCGGTTGCTGCTGCTGCGGCTGGTCGGGCAATGGTTGCTGCGACCCCTTGTCCGGGTCAGGGGTCGAGTTGTCGACGTCCTTGTCGGTGCCCTTGTAGTCGGCAGGCGAGGTGGACTTGATGTTTTCGGGTTTCTTTCCGGCCATGACGTTTGGTCCTTGGTTCGAGGGGATGGACCGGGCAGGGATGACCCGCCCGGTCTTTAAGGATCAGACACCATTCGAGAACGGTGTCGCCGCCGAGCCGACGCAGACGAGGACACCCTCGACCATCCATGTGTTGGCGGCAACGTCGATCAGCGTTAGCTGGGAACCAGCCGCGCCGCCGGTGGTGGTGCCGTTCATGGTGATGGTGTCGGAGTCTGCCGGTGGGGCCTGCATCGAACCGGCGGCCAAGGTGTCCGTCGACATGATCACGTTGCCGATCATCGAATCGGCGGCGTTCGCCACCTTGATGATGCCGGACCCGCCCGAGAACGTGGTCTGGACAACGACATGGTAGCGTTCCTGCGAGCCGCGCGCCGGTGGCAGGGTCAACGTCACCCCGGCCGCCCGGTTCATGATGGTGGTGCCGCTGCCGGACAGGAAGCCGGTTGCCCCGGTCGCCGCGACCACCGGGTTGTTGCCGCCTTCGCGCAGGTAGCGTTCGAGGGCGGTGTCGTCGCCCATCGAGATCGCCCGCCGTGTAGCAGCAGCGTCAAGTGCAGAGGTGTAGGGCATGTGCGTTCTCCTTATGCGTCATCGCGGACAGCGAGATAGCGCAACACCTTGGCCTCGACGGCGAGCACCGAGCCGATGGTGAAGCCTTGCGAAGCGCTCGCTGCCACCCCTTCGTAGCGGGAGATCGCCGATGTGCCGGTTGCCGGTGCCGCTGCCGCCGCGACGGCGATGTTGTGGGTGATGTTGGCGGTCACGGTGGCGTCGTCGGTGCCAAGCATGCCGGATGCGAGGTTGGTGACGACGATGTTCTCGCCCGCGAAGGTGCCGACCAGCGACCCCTCATCGAGGACGAGGAAGCCTGCCGCGTCACCGCCAGCGAAGCTGCCGGAATAGAGCAGCACATCCCTGACCGTGGCCGTGGCGCGTGAGGTTACCCCCCGGACGGCCGAGCCCGGTGCAATCACTGCCGTGCCGCCGCCCGAGAACGGAAGTACCCAGCTTAGGAAGGCAGCGGTGATCAGCGTGCCGTCCGTTGCGTTGAAGACTTGAACGTGAGTTGGAATCCAGCCCAGTTCGACGTTGATGGCAGCGCCGTTTCCTACGGTGATGCCTGTCCTGATATTGCCCTTCGCCATTGTGAAGGCTCCTTTATTCGGTTGAAAAAAGGGCGGCAGATGGCCCGCCGCCAGTCCGCTCAGAGTGCCGAGACTGCAACTTCCAGCCGTGACATCCACGCCTGATTGAGGATCAGGGCGGCGTGCCACGTCTTCCAGCCGACATAGCCGCGCTGGCCGAGCGGATCATCCTTGGTCTTTTGTCCAACCGGAATAATCGTGGGAGAAACCGCACCTTGGCCGCGCAGCGCCACCATGCCCCAGCTATCCTGACCGAAGTAGATGATCGGGTAGACGTCGGCATTGGTGCCACCCGTCGATACCATCGTGCCGGGTGTCCCACCGGCATTGAGGAACGGGTTAAGGTCCGGCGACAGGACATAGCGCACATCCTCGACCGAACCGATCTCGTAGTCGGAGATCGGCGAACGGGTGCCGTATTCGGCCACCGTCTTGAAGCCGGGGAGATTGCGGATGTCGGATTCGACGTCGGTGTGGGCGACGGCGACATAGGCGGCTTCCACCGCCCGCGTGCCATAGTCCGAAGACGGTGACAGCGAACGGGTGATCTTCTGCGCCTTCAGAGCCTTGAGCGAACGCAGCACGGCGCGCTGCTTGCCAAGGGTGATCGGGGTGTTGACGTCGGTGCGCTGGGTGCCGTTGGCGTAGTACACGCTGGTGCCCGCCCTGACAATTCCGTAGTTCAGCGCCTCGATGGTGCGCCCGATGTTTTCACCGGCCTGCACCGATGCGTCGTTGAGCACCGGGTCTTCATGCAGGTCTTCGATCTTGTCGGTGACGATGACGACCTGACCATACTGGCGCAGGGTCGCCGAGACGTCCTCGTAGGAGAACTGCGTTTCGGTCGGGGTGACGCCTTCGACCAGCGGCGTGGTGGCTGCGGTGAAGACACGCGGACGCCGGAACTTGATGGTGTCCGTCTTGTTCTTCGGCATCGGCTTGGTGAGGCCAAGCTTTTCCAAGACCATGACTGGCTTGGCATGCTTGAGCATCTGCCGTTCCGCGTAGACATTTGTGCGGGGTGATACACCGCCATCGGCATAAGCTGTGATGGTCATTGGAGCGGTCCTTCATCGACCGCTCAACCCCTCATGCGCTGCGATACTTCTTTTCGTCCGGGTCAGTTTCCGCGAAGGCTTTCCAGATTTGCTCCGGGTCACCATCCTGCGGGATGCCGCTCACGGTGGGCCGGGTGCCTGCCGAGTGCGGAGATGCCGAGCCTGCCAGTTGTGCCGCGCGTCGCGGGTTGAGCCTTTGCGTTTGTGGCACGACAGGGGGCTTCTCCTCCTGCTGCGCCGGTTCTTGGTTCGACGCAACGAAATCCTTGAATGCAGCCAGAGTCTCAATCGCGCTGTACGGATCGATGATCGCTTCCTGATTGGTGACGAAGGCTTGGCGAAGATAAAGCGGCTGGTCGACAATCCATGCCCCGAACGCGGCTCCATGTTCCTTCAAGTACGCATCCCAACCCGGATGCTTGGCTTCAAGCATGTCCTCGTTGGCCTTGAGTTCTGTGTCCATCTCCTGATCGGCGGCCTCTTGGCGGCTCTTCAGATGGGTGTCGAACTGTGAAAGTTTTTCCGCAATCGGCGCGAGCTTCTTCTGAAGCGGCGTCGCGATCTCTGGATATTCGGCGGCTAACTCCGCGAGCGGGTCGGCGGCCTCTTGTTGGGCGGGAGAAGGCTGCCGCGCAGCAGCCTCATTCCGTTCCCTTAACCTGCGGCTGTACGAAGCAATCCGGCCCTCTATAGATCGGCGGGCGTGATCCGTCGTCGCGGTTTCGAGTGCCTTTACCTGTGCATCGTGTGCGGCCTTCAGTTCCGGCGGCGCGTCTGCCCAGACATCGGGGTCTTGCTGTTGCGGTGCGGGCTTCTGCGCAGGAGCGGCTCCGTCAACTGGCGTATCATTACCACTTTCAGGATTTTCCGCAAATTCAGAGTCGTCCGGGAGTTTTTCGTCGGGCTTCTCGCCTGCCTTTTCGGCGGCGTCGAGTTCGGCCCAAATCTCGGCTTCGGTCTTTTCCTGCGGTACGGTTGCCGCCGGGGCGGCCGGTGTCGTCGGTGTGTCGGTCATGGTTCCATCCCTCGTCTCAAATCCCGCTACGGTCGCGGGGCCTTAATTCCTCTGGTGTCTTGCTGGCCGGTCTGACCTCTGGCTCGACCAGCGCCAGTATCTCGCGGCAGGCGGCGATGCGCCCGCGCTGGAACTGGCTGTCGGCATGGCTCTGGTCGTTCTGCTCCAGCCGCCCGCGCGCCTGATCGATGATCGCGGTGGTCTTGGCGATCACCTCGCGCCATGTGTCGGTATAGACATCGACGCTCATGCTGTGCCTCCCTGTCCTTTCTCGATGACCTCGAAGTGGAACGAGCCGGTGGCCGCGTCCATCCGCATCATCATGACGAACCTGCCGGTGTCATCGATCTCCTTGACCGGAATGGTCACCTTGCCCTTGAGGCGGCGCACCAGCACGATGAGCAACTGCGATTTCATCGCCTCGATGGCGGCGGCATAGTCCGGGTCGGCTTCCGTCTTGCTCATGCCTGCCCCCGCATGAACTCTTCAAACTTGCGGGCGGTCGTCGCCTCGTCCTTCATGCCGCAGTCGTAGCAGATCATCTCGTTGTTGGGGCCGTATGGCCTGAGATCGTCCGCTTTGCCGCACAGTTCGCAGATACCGTCCCACGCTTCGCGGCGGTCCATGATGATGGCTTTACCTTTTTTCTCGAACAGCTTCTTGGTCATTGGCTCAAATCCCTTCCATACCAGATGATCCCGGCAAGCATGATGAAGGTGTAGATGACGCAGACGATGGTCCAGAATACCGTCCGGTCTGGTCGTTTTTTCGGGCGGAACAGTTCGTCATCTTCGTCTGGTCCCTCCTTCATTTTTTCCCCTTTGGTCCCGGTTCAAGACCGGCGAACGGAAACGGCCACATGTCTCCCGGCTTGCGGTCGATCCATCCGAACCATCTGAGCAACCGGCGCATCAATACGGCGCTCTCTGTTCCACCGGCTTGGCCGGTTTTGCTGGCGCGGCCGACCCGCCACCGGCGACATAACCGCCTGATCCCTGCGGCTCCTCGCCTCTGGCGCGGGCGGCTTCGGCGTTCTTCTGCTCGACCCCGACTTCGGAGGCGAAGATGCGCTCCTTCGAGGCGACGTCCATCTCCTTGCCCGCCAGCATGGCTTCGAGTTCCTGCACCGACATGTTGAGCTTGGCGGCGGTCATGTTCATCTGCGCATCGTAGTTCATCTTGGCGATGCGCTCCTTCGAGGCGTTCGACTGGTTGGCCAGCGCCACCTGCATTTCGAGCTTGTGGTTCTCCAGTGCGAGCTTCTTCTCGTCGGCTTCGGCCTGCGCCTTGGCCGCCGCTGCCGCCTCGTTGTTCTGCGCTGCCGCCGCCAGAATCGCATCGATCTCGTCGTCGGAGAGCATCACCTCGTCGGCCGGGATCATGTAGGCTTGGAATATCTTTTTGAGGAGTTCGCGGTTGCGCAGCATCGGCCCGAAGATCGGGTGGCCGCCGAGTTGGATGGCGATCACCATCAGGTTCTGCGCCTGCAATTCGCGCATCAGCAAGACGCTACTGCCGCGTGCGTCGACCTCGAAGTCGCCCTTGATCTCGGGCTTCTCGTTGAACTGCATGTTCCAGTCGTAGGCGCGGCGGATGTCCGGCGTGGTCACGTCGTCATCGAAGTTCTTGACGATGGAGCGGAACACCGTGTTGGCGGAGTTGTGCATCAGCGCCATGCCGGTCGCGGTGTTCTGCGCGTTGTTGGTGCCGACCTCGCCCTGCTGCCCCTGTATCACCTGCGGCATCGCCGACATGTTGTCGATGAAGCGTTCGCACAGGACGATGATGTTGGCGAGTTCGTTCTGCCGGGTTTCGATGTGGAACAACTGGAATGGCGGGTTTTCCTTCTGGATGCCGTTCTTGGCCTTCCACACCTTGCGTGCCTTGAGCCGGTAGTCGCCGTCCTCCGGTTCGATGTTCTGCGTGTCGATGATCACCTGCGGCCCGGAGGAAACCCCGGCATTGTCCATCATCGCCCGGAACGCGCCGTTCAACGCCGACTGCGGATCGCGGATGATCGACGGCATGCCATAGCCGAAGATCGAGGCCTCGTCCTTGACAAGGTTGAACACCGAATAGATGCACTCGCCGCTGTCGTAGGGGTAGAGCGCGAACTTCAATATCTCGCCCTGACAGAACCAGATGCAGGCGTTGACCGACGCCAGCGGGTCGACTTCCGCCACTTGGCTCAAGCCTTCCTTGGCGATGCCGTTGACCGTCTCGTCTTGGCTTTGCATCATCCACAGCGCGATGTCCTGCATGTCCTGCGGTTCGAGCGGCCCGTAATATTCGAACACATGGTAGAGATCGCCGGTCACCTGCTGGGTTGCGGCGCGGATGTTGCGGAGTTGCGCAAGGTAAGCCGGGGCCGACGTTGACGGCGCAAGCTGGAGCAGGCGGCGGATTGAATCCTTGTCGAAGCCTTCGAGCACGGCAAGCTGTCTGAGCATGCGCCGGTTCATCAAATGGCGCTCGAAGGTGCCGTTGCCGTCCTCGATCTTGGTGGCGTCCATGTCCGGGAAGAATCCCCACAGGTCGACATAGCGGTAGGCCGGTTGCTGCCCGGTCGAGACGTCAAGCTTGTGCTCGCCTGTCTGCGGGTCGGCCTTCCAGCCGCGCCGCACCTTGTCGCCCGTCACCGGCCCCTTGGTCACGCCGGTGCCGAGCTTGACCGCGCAGTCGATCTGGTCGCGCTTGACCGACTGGTACAGGCATTCCTTCAACTGGTCATCGATCTCCTTCTCCATCAGGTCGGAGCGCTTGCGGCCTTCCTCCAGCCGCGCTGCCAGCACCGATGCTGCTTCCTTGGCCTCGTCGGCCTGCGCCTGTTGCTGCGTCGCCTGTTGAGTCAACTGCGCCTGCTGGTCCGGCGGTGCGCCCGCTTCGGCCGCCGTTGCCTGTTGCTCCTGCGCCGCCTTGGCCTGCTCCTGCTTGGCGCGGAAATCGGCGGCGGCCTTCTCGGCACTCTCGGCCAGTGTCGGCACCGGCGTCGGCGAGATACCCCAGTTCTTCTCGTCGGTCGGAAACAACAGGTCTTTGAGCCGCGCCCCGAGCGCGTCGGTCTTTGGCCGGGTGGCATTGATGAACAGGCCCGAGCGCTGCTCCTCGAACAAGACCTTGGCGGTCGGCGGGTCATAGCGCCCGTGGTACTGCTCCAGATCGGCAATCCAGCGCTCCTCCAGATTGGTGCGCTTGCCGATGCGGGCGGTGACTTCCGCCTCCATGCGGCCGACGATCTCCTTGAGCTTGTCGCGGGATGGCGGCCTTAGCTGCTGTTCCGGGGCGAGGCTTTCCGGCAGTTGCATATTTTGCGCCGGTGGGTTCATCGTCATCATGTCGGCCATCTTAGTACCCTGCCCTTTGATCCGCGTTTTCCATGCCTGATCCGCCCCGGCTGATCTTCAGCGGCGGCAGTGTGGCGATCTTCGACCATGTGCGCCACAGATAGCGCATGTCATCCATCAGGTGGTCGGCCTGACCATCCTTGATCTTGCCGTGCTCGTCGCGCTGGTAGACCCGGTATTCGGCCTTTAACGACTGCAATGTCGAGAAAATCTTGAGTTGCCCCAGCGACAGCGCCTGCCAGACCGCGACCAGACCGGCCTCCAGTTCGTTGTTGGCGTCGGTGAGGATGAGGCCGAGCGACTGGTATTCGGCCTTGAGTTGCTTGCCGTCCTTCTGGGATGAGCCCTTCGCCGCCGGATCGATGCACCCCCTGATCCACTCGCCGCGCGCCTTGATGGCGGTGGCATGCACGACCGGGAGTTGCTGGCCCTTGTAGTGTTCCGAGTAGAGATAGATCGTACCGTCGACCGGGTTCTGCGCACCCCACAAGGCGGCGGTGCGGTTCCAGCCGACATCGAGCGCATAGGCTTTCTTCCAGCCGAAGGGGATGGCGAACGGCTTGACCTCGATGTCGGAGATCGGGATCGGGTAGATCACCCCCGAGCCCATTGTCGGTTCGCCCTTCGAGCGGGCGTCGCGCAGGTATTCCGGTGTCGATTCGAGCAGTTCCCGCTTGGTGGCTTCATCCAGATGAGGAACTGAGTCCCATCCGGCCTGCACGATGTAGCGCGAAGAGGAAACTTCTCCCATCACTGCACACTGATCTTGGGGATGTTGAGATTGGTTCCGCCGCCCAAGATGTTGAGCAGGAGCACGACGATGATCAGCACCATCAGCACCATCAGGCAAATCTTGATGATGCGGGCGGGCGGGTCGGGGATCGGGATGGTGTCGATGACGTAGATCACCAGCCAGTACAACAGCCCGAGAACCATCAGGTAAATGATGAGTGTTATCAATGCGCTGATCATAGGAACCCCTCCTAATTGCCCATCATGTTGGCCATCGTTTTCATGATGCCCTCGCGCTGGATGGGTGACGACGCTTGGGGAACGTAGACCTGACTGCCGATCAAGACCGTCAGTCGGAATCCCGTGACTATAACGCTGATTGAGAAATTAACCGAAATACCGCCCGGATTGGCGGTCGATGCGGTGAGCCCAAAGCCGCTGACAGGGATCGCGGTGTTGAGCCTGACCACCTCGTCTCCGAGCCCCACGGTGAGCAATGCGGGGCTGGTGACGGCGACGATGGCGTTGCCGCTGGCCACCTCGTCGCCGAGTGTGATGGCAAGCGGAATGCCGGTGATGTCGACGTTGGCCGTGCCGATCACGTTCTCGTTGCCAAGGCTCGATGTCAGCGCTGGCATCGCCGTGACCACCGCCCCGGCACCGCCCGCAACCGCAACCGAACCGAGTGAAGCCAGCATGAAGTTGCCGCTGACGTTGACGGTCTTGGGCAGTGACACGCTTGCGTCGCCGATGTCGATGTCGAGTTCGAAGCCGCTGACCTCGGCAATTTCCGGCACCGAAGCGAAGGCGTCGCCGAGTGTGATCACCAGCGGCGGGCTGGTCGCGGCGACATTGGCAATGCCGGTCACGCTCTCATTGCCGAGTGATATGTTGAGGGATGACATGGTGACGGCGACATCGGCCTCGATCACCACCGTCTCGTCGCCAAGGCTGATCGCCAGTGCATTGCCGGTGACGTTGGTCGAAACGTGGATCACCGCCGACGCCGTGGCCGTGCCCGCCGTGATGGTCATCCCCGGCACCGCCGAGATCGTGGTCGACACGCTCTGGTTGGCGGTGACGCTCTCGTCGCCGAGCGTGGCGGTCATGCCGTTGGCCAGCATCGAGATGGTGGCATTGGCCTTGCCGACGACCGTCTCGTCACCTTGGCTGATGGTCAAGGCGTTGCCGGTGACGTTGACGCTGACATCGACGGCGGGCACCGCGTCCCAAGCAATGAAGGCGGCCGGGGCGGTGTTGGCGAAGGCGGTACCACCGAAGTTGACGGTGGTGACCATGCCGGTATCGCCGCTGACGACGAGGTGGTGCGGCGTGCCGGTATAGAGCGAGATGTCCCAGCCACCGACGCCTGTCGCAGGATTGGCGGTGCCGCCCGCGTTCCATGATCCCGCGCCGACGCGATACCACACCAGCTTGGCGGTCAAATCGACGGCCATGCCCAAGACGTCGCCGGAAGCGTAGGTCGGCCCCCATGCCGGGAAGGTGCCGTTGATCGAGCCCGCGCCGTTGGCGAACTGGCCGAAGGAATGGGCGTCGGCACCGGGGTAGGTCAGCGCCGACAGGTCGGAGATGCCGTTGATGGAATTGGCGACGGTGGTGGTGGTGAACTCGACGTAGCGCTTGCCGGTCTTGGCCGTGGTCGAGCGCACCCAGTTGTTGCTTACGTCGCTGCCGCTGACGGTGAGGTTGCCGTTGGACAGGACGACGTTGACATTCTTCTTGTCGAGCGGGTTGAGCGTCGTATAGGCGGTCGGGATATAGACCGTGCCGACCGCAGAGGTCAGGCCGGGAACACTGGCAATGACGGCATTGGCCTTGCCGACGACAGATTCGTTGCCGAGCGTAACCGTCAGCGCGCCGGGGCTGGTGACGTTGACAGACACATCGGGGCCGCCCGCCGGGGTCGAGACGGTGACGCTGCCGCAGGTGATGGCCATGCCGACGTCGTTACCGACCGGCGTGTCCTCGAAGCACTGGATCGTGTCGGTGAGTTCACCGTACTGGCCATTGGCGTTACAGACCGGGATGAAGCCGAAATAGTGGGTGGTCTGCGTCGCGGTGAAGGTGAAGCTCTGCGGGTCGGCGTCGGCCGTCTCGCCGACGTTGTAGCGCGACGAGGCCGCATCGAGCAGCACCGTATCGCTGACGCGGACATAGACTTGCGGCGTAGGCGTCGTGCCCATGTAGACGTTGCCGCCGGAAACCTCGTAGACGCGGCCGATGGTCAGGCCGGTCATGGTCTTGGCAAGGCGCGGGTTGTTGGCGACGCTGTCGGTGGCCGTCGCCCTCGCCTTGCCGCCAGCAATCGACATCGTGGTGGTCGCGCCTGCCGTCCACGCCGGGTTCTTGAGGTAGTCGACGCCGCGTATCGGGGCATCGACGTGGGTTGGTGCCCACGCGGCAAAGCCGGACGGGACGCTCTGGGTGAACTCGCCGACTTGCGTGCGGATGGTCGCGGTCAGGGTGCCGGTGAAGGTCGCCGACAGCGCGTGATAGACCGTGTTCGGGGCGAACGAGCAGGAGATGCCGCCGACGCCGGTGGCCGGGTCATGCGTGGCGTTGTTGTTCCAGTTGCCGCCGTTCTTGCGGAACCAGATCAGTTCCGCGCCCGCATCCCATGCGATGCAGATGACGTCGTTGGCGACGAGGGCGGTCGCCCCGACCGTCAGCGTGGTGTCGACGGCATTGACGAAGATCGAGCCGTTTGTCCCGTTGACGTTCATGTTGGCGGTGGTGGCGGTCAGCGCATTGGTGATCGGCGCGATGCCGATGCGGCAGGCACTGGGCGTCGTGCCGGTGACGCAGACTTCGCCATAATACTTGCCCGCCGTTCCGGGCAGGTACGCCTTGGTCGAGCGCACGCCGGTGGTGGTCAGGCCTGCGGCGATCTTGTCGTGGCCGGAAAGGACGACGGTGGCGATCTTGTCGCCTTGGCTCCAGCCGTTCTCGATATTCAGCACCGGCTGCTTGAACGAAGCCAGCGCACTGGAGGGCCGCGCCCCGGACGAGATCGTCGCGGTCTGGTTGCCGGTCGCACCCGCCACGACCTTGAGCGCGTCGTAGATGTACTGGGCCGTGTCCGCGCCGGTCGTCGTGGTGTTGCCTGCCCGCTGCTTCCATGTCGTATCGGATGGCGCGGTGGTGACGCTGCCACCGCTGGCGGCGGTTCCCGGCGTGGTGGTCTTGTAGACGCTCCACGTCCCGGCCGAGCCACCCGCCATCGCGGCGACGAGCAGGGCATCGGTCGTGGTCGTCGTCACGCCGGTGGCATTGAGCGCCGTGGTGTTGGCCGCCGCGTTGGCCGCGATGGCGACATTCAGCACATTGGTCGGGGCGTTGCCGCGATAGGCGACGATGGTGCCGAGCGCGATGCTGGGGGTGGTCGGGAAGGCGAACGACAGGCCGGGATCGGTCGGACCCTTGACGCAGTAGGCCATCATGGCGGAGGACAGCGACGAGGTGGTGGTGGTGACGTCGTTGTTGAGCCGGTCGGTCGCCGCCAGTATCCAGTCGGCTGGCTTGGTGATCGCCGTGGTCGAGGCGATGCGGTAGGCGATGTGGGCGATTAATAGATCGCCTTCCTGCGTACCCGCAGGCATGGTCAGGACTATCGGCGATGCTGTCGCGGTGACTGTTGTGCTAACGCCGACGAAGGACCATGCCATCTGTCATCGGATCAAGCGATGCGGATGATGGCGTTGGATGCGTCCGCTGCCGGAAACACCACGGTGAAATCCCCGGCGGAACTCGACTTGTCCGAACCGAAGTCCAAGACCAGCACCGAGCGGTTGGACGAGGTGGTGTTGTAGATCAGCGCGCCTCTGGCGGTGATGGTCGATGTCGCCCATGTCGCGTCGGCAAAGTCGGTCAGCGCCGTGGTCGAGGACACGGTCGGCGTGACATTGGTCAGCGCCGCGCCGCCGGTGGTGTAGTTGCCGCCGGATGCGACCTCGCTGGAGATGTTGTTGGTGCCGCCGGAATAGTGGTCGGTCGCCCCGGAGATGGTCGAGGCCGACGTGACCAGTGCCATCTTGAAGGCGTGCGCGGCGGTGGTGAAGTTGTGCAGGGCGGTCATAAGCTCCTGCTTGAATGTGGTGCAGATGGCTTGGGTGGGGGCCATAGTCGGACGTCCTTCCTATTTGCGGTAGATGCGATCACTCTCGATGGCCGCCTTGATCCCGGCGAGGATGATCGCGTGCATCTTCTGCTGGTAGACCAGTGCCTGCTCCTTGATCGGGTCCGGGGCGTTGTCGCCGACGTACATCAGCTTGTCCATGATGCGCTGGGCGAAATACTCGGGCGGCCTGCCGCCGCCGGACGTTGTGACCACGGTCACATTGCCCATGCCCATGCCGACTTGCTCGCCCTTCATCCGACCAGCGCCTTCAATGATTCGAAGCGCTTGTCGATGTCGGCCTGCCGTTCGTGCAACTGTTCCTCGAAGGCGGCGAGCTTGTCGCGGTCGGCCGTCACCTGCGTGGTGCGCTCATCGAGATCGGCCTCGCGCTGGTCGAGTTCGGCGGTTCGGACGTCGGTCACCTTGGCCAAGCCTTCGATCACGGCCTGATGGTCGAGGATGGCCTGCCGGTCGGTGGTGTTCTCGGCGTCGTGCTTGGCGATATCGTCCTTGAGCGCCTGTTCCTTGGCGATGACCTTGCGTTCGCGCCGGTCGAGTTCGGCGTGCTTGGCTTGGATGTCGATGAGTTCCTTCGAGTGCTTGTCGTCGGTCCTGCCTTGTTCCAGTGCCTGCGTGTCGAGTTCGGCCCGCTTGGTCTGGAGTTCCACCAGTGAATCCTCGTTGGCCTTGGTCGCCGCCTGCAACTGCTCGATGCGTTTCTTGGTGGCCGCCGGGTCGCCGACGATGCCGAGAAGGCTGGTGAAGGCGTCGGACGTTTCGCCTCTGGAACCTGACATCATGATTTCACACTCCTGCGATGACAGCGACGCGGAAGCCGCGCCCTGCCGGGATGCCGACATAGCGGGTTTCGCCCGCCGCCATGCGCTGCGCGGTGGTGACCGCAACCGGGTTAGCGCCCCACTTCAGGCACACCGCTTCCTGCGCGTGGACCATGACGAAGGATGTCTGGTTGTTGAAGAGGGCGGATTGGGCGGAGGTTCCGGACGCGACGATCTGCTGTTCGGCGACGGCTGGCTCCATGCCTGCGGCGATGAAGTTCGAGCCGGTATCTCTCGCGCTGTCTCGGTACTCTGTCAGGAATAGCGGCATGGTCGACCCCTCGAAGCCAGTTCTCTGACCGCGAGACTATCATCCAAACCGGCGCGAAACGCAATCACCCGGATGAATGGGGCCGCGCCTCGCCGATCCAGCCCGAGAACTCCTCGCCATAGCGGCCACTGTGCAACTGGTAATAGTCGCTGTCGTCATCGAGCATGTTCAAGATCGCCTGTGCCTGCCGCTTGGTCTTGAACACCCGGACTTCGTAGTTGTGGCCGATGAGATACCAGAAGTCGGAGGTCATGTGCCTTCAGCCTTGCGCAGGCGATTGAGCAGGCGCAGCAGCATCGGCCAGTACGGAACCTCGCGCCCTTCGGCCATCCGCTCGACCGCGTCGATCTCCTCGTCGGTGGCGCAATCCTTGTCGAGCTTGGCCGGTTCGGCGTTGAGTTCGCCGCCGATGCTCTCGATCTCGGCCTTCAGCCTCTCGTACTGGTCCGGCGTCACCAGTTGGCCTGCCTTGGTGGTGACCGCCTCGATCATCCGGTAGACCTGTTCGCTCGACCACAGCTTGCCCTTGTCATCCGGGTGGATGTACGGGGCGGGATCGACGGGCTCGACCTTGGGGCCGTCGCGCAGCTTCTCGTATTCCCGCTTGGTCGGCTTCTTGTCGCCCTTGAACACATCGGCTTTGGAGGAAAGCACGGTCGGCTTCGGGGTGACGCCTTCCTCGATCTCCTCGCCAAAGTCCGGGATGAAATAGGGCACGCCGGTGTCGGGATTGTATTTCGTTGGCATGGCTGTCTCCTCTGCGCTATGGTCAGCGCGGTCCTCCAGTAGCTTGGTGGTCCGAATGTTGACGCTTCTCCTCCCCCACGGATAAAACGCACCACCCCTGCGCCGTGGGGTTTTTTGTCACTTCTGCTGCTTCTGCTCCGCCTGATAGCGCTGGAACGCTTCCCGCACGATCTGCTCGATGGCCGTGATCAGGTGGGCGGCGACGAGCCCCCACAGGTTGGGCATGCCGAATGCGCCGGATGCGCCCTCCGGGGTGGCCGTTTGCTTCGAGGCCCTCTCCAAGAGTTTCGCCAGTTCAGCCTTGAGTTCATCGGTGGTCTTCTCGGGTGCTGATTCGGTCATGGTCTGTTCCCTTGTGCGTTGCTGATTCGGTCCTGATTCGTTCACTCGCCCATGCCGCTCATGCGCTCGCGCAACAGGTAGGCTTCGAGCGGCCATATCTGGCGGATGGCATCCTCCTTGGCGAACTTGCGCCCGAGTTGCTCATCGAAGTTGAGCGGGTCGGCCGGTGTCGACTTGCCGATGATGATGTAGCCGTTGTCCAGCGTGACGACACAAAGGGTCATGTGCGGGTGGCGCTCCGGGGCGATGTAGTCCTCGAACTCGATCTTGGCGAGGATGTCATCGAGGTCGATGCGGTTCGGCGTCTTCTGCACCGCCTTCGACTCGTCGTCGGTCATTCTGACGGAGGACAGGTTGGTGCGCTCGTAGCGCTGCTGGTCGGTTTCGTCGGACATCTTCGAAGCTTCCTCTCGGGTTAGGGGTGCGGGCAATCTACACCAGAACCGCCACCGCCACCATGACAGCCAAAAGCACCACCGCGACGGTCGAGGCCTTCGCGTACAGGGTCAGATACCAGACGTGGTTTTCCACCGCATGGATGTGGCGCTGCATGTCGGCGGTCGCCTCGATCAGCGCGGTCATCTGCCACGACGGGACGTTGATGTTGGTGTGTTTCATCGGCGGAACCCGGTTTGAGGGCTCGTCGGTCACGGCAGGATGTACTCCAGTTCCGCGAGGCCTTCGGGCCGACGCCTGCCGGATGGCGGATGCCGGTGCCAGCCTTCGGGCTCGCCCTTGCCGTCCCATGCCAACAGCGCCCGCGCCGCATCGTTCACCGTGTGGTAGCACCAGCGGTCGGCATAGCCTGCGCGGTCGCCGATCTCGCCAAGGATGATGGCGTGAGTGAAGCCGAAGCGGTAGATCGCCGCCCAGTGGGTGACGCCGATCTGGCGCACCAGCGCGTAGCCGTTGGCGAGCAGGAACTCGTAATACTCTTCGGTCATGCTGTTCTCCCCTTAAAAATCGCGCAGCTTGAGATAGCGCTCGTTGCCGGTCTTTTCTGCCAGCATCGTCAGGTTCTTGCGGTTGGGCAACACGCCCCGGTACAGCCATTCGAACAGCCGCCGGTAGCCGACGCCGAGCCGGTCGGCGAGGACCGTGCGCGAGGCGATGTCGTGGCTGGTGGCCTCGCGCATCAGCAGCGAACGGAACTCGTCCCAGTTGTGGTGTCGCATATCACATGTGTCCCAGTATCGCCTTGTCGGTCAGAAGCTGGAATTGTAGTACAGTTTCGCTCATGCCTTCAAGCGGCGTGAACGTAATCAATAGGATGCCCTGCGTCGTCATCAGCCGGATCAGGCACTCGCCGTAGACGTCCATCGGACATTCTTCATCGAGCCAGATCACATGCTGCGATGTACCTTCGAACGAGCCGCGCCCCTGCTCGTATGACTTCATGCTGAGTGTCGACCAGCCGCCAGACGAATGTTGTACTTTGACGGTGTCGACCAAGTCTTCAACGCCGCGTTTCCATGTGACCCGGCCAAGTAGATTTCCGGGCACCATGCCAGTTCCCTGAAGTATTTTGCGCACGCCATCGTAAGCAATGGGGCCGAGCAGCGCCGCCTGCACGATGTCACGGGTGGTTTCGTTGCGCTTGCCGCAGGCCCATGCCCGGATTGGCATGGTGAAACGCTTGCCGGTCCACCAGTTCGGATAGAGCCCGGTCAGGTGGCAGGTGGTTTCATACGCGCCGCAGGTGGTCTTGCCGACGCGGTTGGCGGCGAGGAAGCAGCGCTCGCGGTAGGTCAAGCCCGCCTCGAAGAACTCCAGATGCCGTGGATAGAGTTCGCGCCGGTAGATCAGCACGCTGCCGTCGCGGTCGAGCGTGTCCTTGTCCGGGAACAGGTCGAAGAACATACGCTGCTTCAGCCGCTCGATCAGGGTGGCGGTCAGTGCTGCGTAGTGCTGCTGGCTCTGGAGTGGCAGCCGCGCGATGATCTCGGGCGGCAGGATGTCATCAAGTAAAGCGTTCATCGTTCCAAGGCCACTCACCAGCCTCCTTGCGCCGTCTGGATTCGGCTCCGACTGCTTCCGGGTCGGTAACGTCGAGGTCTATCGGGCAATCGTACCAGATCAGGAAACACGGTTTGCAGATCGGATCATCGCCATGCCACATCGAATAGCGCAGGTACTGGTCACCGCCGCAAGCCGCACATGTGGCTTTAGTGGGGTCGTTCATCGGAGCGGCCCATCAGGTCGCGCAAGTTGCCCTCTTCGGCCAGCTTGTTGATCAGCCCCAGTATCTTGGCCCTGAAGTCGGGATTGTGCCAGCTTGCGGCAACGCCGAGCAGGATGAGAAAATCGTCCGGCACCACGCCGCCGTCGTTCTCCGGGGCATGGATGATCGGATGGCCGTCGCGGATGTACAGCACCATGTCACTGGGCTGGGGCTCGAAGTCGTCAACCTGCGAGATGGGTCCGGCGGGGATCAATGCTGCACTCCCGGCTTGAGTGACCGCGCTTCGGCATTGAGGGCCGCAAGCTCGAATCGGATTTCATCAAGGGTCATCGAAGAATAGCTATGGCTAACTTGCAGGGTGGCATGCTCGACCAGCAATCCTGCGACCTTGGCGAGGCCCATCGTCGCCTGCACCGCAGCGGATGGCACCTTGCACTTGCGGGCGAAGGCACGATCCTCCTTGAGCATCTTGGTGATCAGTTCGACCGTGATCTCGAACTTTTCGACCACATGGTTTTGCAATTCTTTCAGCCGATCCTTGATGTAGCCCTTTGTCGCCAGACGCTGCGCATGCTGCCTTGACGGCTTGTAGCCTGCATCGGCGTAGGCCTCCTCCAGCGTCCTGCCAAGCGCACGGGCCTGACAGAACGCTTCATGCTTGGGGTTTTTGAGAACGCCCATTACTGCCCGGATTCGACCGGCGGTGCAGGTGTGTTGGCCGTGATGGCAGCGGCAATCTCCTGCTGGTCTGCATCAAGGGAGTCAGCCAAGGCGTTAAGGGCAACAGGGTCTTCGGCGTTTTCGCGAATCTGCGTTGCAAGACCGGCAACGAGTGTGAGGATGGAAGCAACAGCCGTCTTGGTTTCGAAAACTTCCTGCTTAATGCGATCTAGGGCAGCGGTCATGATCAAAATTCCTTCTTTGATTTGATGAAGCAGTTCGTGCTGATGCTCAAGTGCTTCGTGCAGTTGGTGGTGAGATCGTCTACTGGACCAGCGTTCATCTGGCATATCGTTCCCCCGTTTCTCCCGGTTGGTTGGTAAAATCCTTGCGACGTGATGCGTACCACAAATTTCTTGGGAAGACCAAGGGGTGGGAGAGCGGATAACTTCACTCCTTCGCAGCCTCACGTTCATGCCAGATGTCGCGATCATAACTGAGCGACAAGCCGGGGAGTATCGAGAAAGCTTCGAAATACAGTTCGAAATCAAACCGCCGGGTCGAACCATCTGTGAAGGTGAACTGGAACCATTTCCACTCATCGTCCCATTCCACAGGCTCGATACATCTGACGTGATCGAGATTGATGATAATTTCCCCTGCTTTGGTGGTGGCGATCTTGATCAGGTTCATGGTGTTTAAACTCCCTTTCCGGTTATGCGCCCACGACCACCCCCGGAAACCCCATCGGGACATCAAAACCCCGGTGGGGTTTATATCCGTTAGGATATGCCATGCGCGCGCGCAGCTTCTAACATACTGTAATTCTTTAACATTTGCCATTCATGCGCTACACCCCAAAACGTGTGCGCGCGCTACACCTAAACCATCTCTAAAATCTCGACCATATGGCCGCTTTTCCGCCCACTCACCACCCGGATTTTTTGCCGGTCAAGGAGCCCCAGAATCCCCTTCTCGAACCACGGCATATTAAACCCCTCGCGCTGGTCCTTGGGCATCTTGTCGAAGGTTTTGGCGGCGCTCGCCCGCGTCACCTTCATGTTGCGATCCGCGTGCCATTTGAGCAGGCGCAGCACGACGCCTTCCACCTTGTCCTGCCTGCCGATGCCGTCGTCGGCCCGGATCGGCGCATCGGTGCAGATGAAGCGGTAGAACTGCCATTTGATGTTCACCTGCTTGTCCGGCTTGGAGTAGTTAGGCTTGTTGTTGGTCAGAATGCGGGCATCGGGATCGACCGGATCACTATCCTTTTCCGCTCTTGGCTTGGTCATGTAGACCACCGAGCGCGCCATATTGAACCACGCCGTCGAGCCTGAAGCGCCGGTGCCTTCGTTCACCCCGGCATTGGATGGGTGGGCAAGCATGATGATGGCGCAGTTGTGTTTTTCCGCCAGCAATTGCAAATGGCGCATCGAGAAGGCAGCAAGATTGCGGTTGTTTTCGTCGCCGGTGACCAGCAGCGAGCGGTTGTCGAGCCAGACACAGATCGGCTTGATTAACCCGATGGTCATGTCGAGGCGGTGGAACAGGTCGGTCAGCGCCACCACGGCCTTCTTGTCGTCACTCTGAGTGATCAAGGCGGCATTGATTATCTTGTTGAGATCGATGATGTGGAAATTGTCCAGCCGGTCGAGATGCATGCCTTCAGCCTCACATATCTCGTCGCAGCGGATGTGCATTTCCTCCAGTGGTTCTTCCGCCGAATAGAAGATCACCGGGCCAGCCCTGATCGGTGCCGACAGCCACGGCATGGAAGCGGCACAGGCAACCGATGCCTGCAACGCCACCAGTGTCTTGCCGACTGCGCCGGGGCCGGTGAGAATGGAGACATAACCGACGCGGAACAGGTTGCGGCCATCCAGCCATTCGCGCACCGGACGCGCTAAACCATGCCAAGATGACACCAACACTGTAGGCAAAGGCTCCAACGGCGGAGCTTCCTGCCCATTACCATGCAAATTTGCGTGGCCGTTGGGCTTGGGATCAAACTCCCATTCCGGCATCTCCGGTTCGGGCCAGCGTATGTCGAATGTCGCCGCCTCTTGCGCTGTCCAATGGTAACCATTCGGCCCGTCATGGGCAAAAAACGACTGTTCCTCTTCAAACCCGGCATCCTTGCGTATGCGCTCGTTGATCTTGTGCTCGCTAAAGAACTCCTCGATGAGCGCGTCGTCGTCCTTGGGAATGTCGCTCATGACAAATCCCCGCGCTCTTTGCGGAACTCGACGGTCGCGCGCAAGAAATATTCAGGCCATTCATACTCTCTGGGGGCGGTCGCCAGCCACGCCACCACCTCGTCATCCTCGACGTCTTCGGCCCATTCGACGGTGATGGCATTTTCATGGGCGATCAGCATGATCCGGGCGATGGCCAACGCTCGCGCCACCTTGGCAGGATCAGCCATTTTGGGGCCATCAGTCACACCGCACCACCCTTTGTAGTATTGAATCTCGGGGGAAATACGATATGTTGACTGGGCATCTGGGCTGCTTTCTATGATCTTTGCGGGTTATGACTGGGCACAGGTTCGAGGGATGGATTGGCCCGAAGCGTTCCCGCGCTTCGGGTCTTATCTTTAGCCGCCTTGCAAGTGAATGCGAGTCGAAATAGCTCCCCAGTCGGTCAAAATCCGGAACGCCGCCTCGACGCTGTCGGCCCATGTTGCAACGCCGCCGAGCGCGATGACCTCATTCATGAAATTATATTGCTCGTCGGTCGGCTCCTCGCCGCCACGTTTCAGTTCGAGCGCATGCAACTGCGCCGCCGGGGCCTTTACCAAGAGGATGTCGGAAACACCATCCTTGACGCCCATGCGCTTCAGCCTGCCGCCTTCCGGCGACACCCGCCTGCCTTTACTGTTGATGAAGGCCGGACGCTCGCCGCCATTTGGCACATGGAACCACGTCCATCCCGGAGCGAGGCCCGCGCGCAGATAATCGGTGACGCAGCAGTGGATTTCAAATTCACTCGGGCCACGCGGTTTTATCCCGCGCTGCCGCTTGGTTTTGAAGATGTCGAGTTGCCGTGCTTCACCCATGCTAATTTTTATAGTACAAGAGGCGAAAGGAGAGAACCCCATGCCGTCAAAATCTCAAAAACAAAAACGGACGATGCGCGCTGCCGCGCACAACCCGAAGTTCGCCAAGAAGATGGACATCCCGCGCGAAGTGGCGCGGGAATACGTGGCCGCCGACCAGCACAAGGGCTTTGGCAAGGCGATGAAGAAGGGCAAGTGACATGCGTGATGCACTCGGAAACATCATACCGGGCTCCGTCCCGGTGCAAAGCGGCACAGTTCCCGCTCCCGGCGCTCCATTACGTGCCCCGGCAGGCCCGCAACTGAAGGCGGCAGGCCTTCCCACCAACGCATCGCCTGCCGCGAGCCAAGCCTTGGCCGGACAGATCAATCGCGCCGCCGCCATGCAGGCACAATCGGCGGTGTCGCTGGGCAAGCCGCTGGCAGGCGCGGCACGCCCGCGCGGCCTTGGCACGGTGCTGCGGTGAGCACCCTCGCGATCTGGGTCGTCGCCGCCGCCGTCGTCACCATCGTTGTCGGCAAATATCTGAAGTACCGCTCTTGATATCTATGTAGCCGCAGGTTACAGGTGTAGGAACCGTGTACTACGAGAGGTACTGGGAATGTCCGACCAAAGACCACCTGCCATCGTGCATGAAGCCGCCTTGCGTATCGGCGGCCTTTCCGAACTGGCGCGCAGGCTGGGCATCAAGCACACCGCCTTCTACCGCTGGACACTGGTGCCGCCGACACGGGTGTTGAAAATCGAGAAGATCACCGGCGTTTCCCGCCACGACCTTCGCCCCGACCTTTATCCGCGCGAGGAATGACAATGGAAGACATGACATGGAAGCCGGGGAGGATGACGGCATGAGCGACGACAAGGTCACCACCCTGCCGATCAAGTTCAAGTCGCCGCAGCCGGAAGAGCAGTTGCTCAAGGTGGTGCATCGTGGCGGCGGCACTGGCTGCGACCACCGCTGGACGTGGAAGGACGGCACCATGCGCTGCGTCACATATGTGATCTCCAACGAGGGCGAGACTGAGGTGGAATGCGGCGCATGCGGCACCCGCCTCGACCCGATGTTTGTCCTGCGGCGGCTCGCCCATGAGGAGACGAAATGGCATGAGACGCGCCAGCGCTACGATGACGAGATGAAACGCCTCGCCGAACGGTCGAGAACCAAGTGCGAGTATTGCGACAAGATGACGAGGATCAGCAGGCGATGACCGAAGTGGAGAGGTGAAATGGAAAAGCACATGCACTTGAAGGCGGGGATAGACCCGGATGGCACGCCCCACTCGAAGTTCGTCAACGACATGATGATGAAAATCCTCATGGAATGCCCCAACCCCGAAGACCTGCCGGACCCGGACGATCACCAGCGCGGCAACATCATTCTCGGCACGCTGGGCGCGATCAACGCCGGGGTGGTCGCCAACCTGTTGCAGGAGCCCGAGGACGTCATGACCTCGATGGGGGTGATCGCCCGCATCGCCAACGAGAGTTTCCAGCAGATCGCCGCCTTGCGGGAGCAGATGATCGCCGGGAGGCACAAGCATTGAGATGAACGAATCGAGCGGCTTTGTCGAACCCATGTTCCAGCAGTTGCTGGCTCTCGGCCTTCCCGGCCTAGTGATCATCGGACTGGGGTTTGCCTCCTATCGTTTCTACAACCGCTCGCAGGAACTGACCGACACGCTGATCGCCATGACACGAGAAAACGTCAAATCGCAGGAGGCGGCAACCGACGCCATCAACCGGCTGACCGACCTCTTGCGCTCACGACGGGAATTATCGGAGAAGTAAGCCGTGAAGCAATTTTTAAGGATGCTGTTCAAGCCGCACGACGGCACGCGGGCGGAAATGCTCGAAAGTGTCGTACAGGCAAGGCTGGACATGGAAAATGCAGGCAGCCGACTGGAATATGTCATCCGCCGCCTCATTCAGGAGAATGACCGGCTGGCACGGAGGGAACGACGCAATGTACAGAAGCCTAGCACTTAACCGGGTGTTGCTGACCGCAGCGGGGCTCATTGTCGTTTTTGTCGCCATGAAGGTCTTCATCGAGCCCAACCTGTTGATGAGTGTCCTCAACGGCTTGTTCGCCGGGATGACCGTCGGCATCGTCGCCGCCTATTACCGGCTGATCTGGGAAGCGATCTGGCGCGGCGGCGAATATGACCGTATCCGCAGCTATTCTCTCGGCCTGTTCCTGCCGTGGGTCGCCCTGTTCGTCCTGATCGGCGTGTCGATCCAAGCCCGGACGACGGAACTCTTCACCGGCCCGAACTACACGGCCGGGGCGCTGGGGCGCTATATCGCCATCATCGCCGCCGTGATGCAGGTCAACGCCCTCGATTTCAGCTACGCGCTGCTGCATGGCCGCGACCGGGTGATGGTCAGGTCGGGTGTCGTTCTTGGCCTCGTCGTCGCCGTCGCCACCATCGCGATCCAGCAGTGGTGACCGACATGCCCGGACATATTTCCATGTGGACGGTCTACGACCATCCGAGCGACTTCCCGGATGTGTTCATCGCCCGCCGGTCGGAGGTTCACGGCGGCGGCGTGCTGGTTACCACCGGCGACATCGTCACCTCGCCCAAGCTGAAGGATGTCCGGCACGAAATGCGCCTGCGCGGCCTCGTCTGCATCGACCGGCAGGAGGACGACTACGCCACCATTGTCGAGGTGTGGCTGTGAGCTTCGTCATCATCAACAACCGCTTGCGGCAGCAGCAGACCGATTTGAACCACTGGCGTCACGAAGTCGGCAAGCTGCATTCGCAACTGGACCGCATGCGCGACGAGCGCCGTCAACTCAACGAGTACCGCAAACGAAAGGGAGCCCGAATGAAACCTGTTTCATGGACGCTGCACAAACAGACCGAAGACATCATCTTCATTGTCGATGACGACAATGGTGGCATGAGCATCACCAACGCCGCCGAAGCGGTGGTCAAGGACGCCTACGAGGCTTACGGCGACCGCCGCATCGTCTACCGCGACACGATGGGTGAGTGGGATGAACTCGTCCACGACCACGGTCGCTTCACCGGCTTTGACCGCTACAAGGCGGAGATACCGGCATGAGCCTGACCGAGCAGGTCGTTGCCGCCGGGACCAAGGCGCTGATCATCGAAGCCGAGAACAAATCCGACTACCGGACCTGCGCCATCGCCGTGATCACCGCCGCGCTTGTGGAAATGCGGCCAGACAGGATGACTAAGGCAGAACGGACCAAGATCAACAACGCTCTGTCAAAGCTGATCTCTGCTGCCGAACAGTTGGGCTCGCTTGAGTCAAGCTACGGGTGGAATGAAGTGTCGAATAAAGTCGAGAAAGCTCGTGCTGATGTGATCCGTGCGATATCGAAGGAGAAAGACCAATGACCGCCCGCACCTCCGAACTACTGGCAAAGGCACTGGACGAGGTCGGCCTGACCACGATGGCCAAGCTGGCGCGGCAGGACATGTTCCACGACTACCTGTCACCGCAGGCGACGCCGACGATGGGACTGGTCGACATGCTGTCCGGCGCTGCCCAAGGCTGCCCCGATGGCAGGCGCATGCGCGCGATCATCGCCCTGCGCCAGCGGGTGATCGACGGCGACTTCGACGCCGACAGCGAAGAGAGCGAGGCATGGGCCAATAGCCCGGAAGGACAAGCCACCTTCGCCAAGCTGTTGGAGGGCAAGTCATGAACACCGAAGAGATGATCGCCACCATGCTGCCAGCGGAGAAGGCCCCGGCCTTCATCGCCGCCATGCAGGAACTGTTCCGCCTCGCCGACGACGCCGGACTGGTTGTCGACATCGCGGTGCGGGTGCTGACCAAGCGCGGCAATAAAACGATATCAGGGGAATTACCATGAGCGCACCGCAGCTTTTCACTACCGACAACCTCTCCCCGGTACGCGCCACGCGGGCGCTGCTGCATGAGATGGCGGCCAGCTTCGCCGAGAACGAGTTCAGCCTGAAGGGCAAAGCGCCGTTCATGTGGCTCATTGGCAGCGGCCCGCGCATCGTCTGGATCGAGACGCCGTGGGAGAATGAAAACGAGAAGATGGCGGCGGTCTATTTCCTGCGCAAGACCGCCTATGCGCTCAAGGCCGACTGCTACGCCTTCATCTCGGAGGCATGGCTTGCCGTCTACAAGGAGATGCCGGGGCCGAACTATACGCCGCCGGGTGATCTGCCCAAGAGCGAGCGTGACGACATCCTCTACGTGCTCTCCGTCGACCGCAACGAGCAGGCGCATAGCCGCTGGCTGGTGACACAGCCGCGCCGGGGCATGAATTTTCTCGGGCCACGGGTCGACGCCGAGGATTTCACCAACACGTCAGGGACGATGACAAGCATTTTGAAGGGGTGGTCATGAGAACCTGCGGCGACTGCCAACTCTGCTGCAAGCTTTTGCCGGTCAAGGAGATCGGCAAGCTCGCCAACACCCGCTGCGCCCACCAGCGCACCGGCAAGGGCTGTATGGTCTACAACACGATGCGCATGCCGTTTTCGTGCAAGGTGTGGAACTGCCGCTGGCTGGTCAACGACGACGCCGACGACCTGAAGCGCCCAGACCGCAGCCACTACGTCATCGACATCATGCCGGACTTCGTCACCGTGCGCGACGAGATCACCGGCTTTGCCGCCTCGATCCCGGTGCTACAGGTCTGGGTCGATCCGGGCCACCCGGACGCATGGCGCGATCCGCACCTGATGGCCTACATCGCCCGTCGCGGCGAGACGGACAACATGGGCACACTGATCCGCTTCGGCAACGACCGGGTGATCAGCGTCTTTCCACCCGCCGTCACCGGCGGCGACTGGGTCATCCGCACGGATGGCCAACTGACTGAAGAACACTCCCCGGCCGATATCTTCAAGGCCGGGTACGGCATGGTCATGGAGGTGGAACCGTGACCGACATCCACTCGAACAAATTCTGGCGCAACGTCATCACAAAACTCAAAGGAGAAGACGCAATGACCGAACACGACGCAATGAAGAAGATGGAATCAGCCATCAACGAACTGAACATAGCGGCGGAAGCGCCGCAGGTGGAGAACGCCACCGTCAATTCGGTGGTCCGGGAATCAACCCATATCCGCGTCGCCCCGCAGCAGGGCCTCGACGCCAGCCGCCTGATCGAACTGGCGCGGTCCCGGCTGCAATTCGCCCGCGACCAGCTTCAGGAGATCAAGCGCGACCACACGCTGAAGGCGTTCGAGATCGACAACCAGTACCAGCAGCGGCTGACAGAGGCGGCGCGCGAGCACGACGAGGCGCACAAGGTGCTGGCCGAGCAGACCAACGCCAAGGCGCGACCGGCGATGGACATGATCGATCTGGTCGAAAAAATGCTGAAGTGACATGACCGACGACCATTGGCACACCAAGTACATCCTCAACCCCGACCACTCGATCACCTCCTGCGACCTGATGACGTGGGCGGTTTGGTTCGAGGATTACCCGGAGGCCCGCAGCGTCGCCCTGACCATCACCGAGCAGTTCGAAATCTCGACGGTGTTCAGCGGCATCGACTACAACTGGAGCGGCGTCGGGCCGCCGAGCCTGTTCGAAACGATGGTGTTTACGAAGGACCGCGAGGACGGCATCGACCACGACATCGACCGTTATGCGACGTGGGACGAGGCTGTCGCGGGGCATGCGGCAATGGTCACGAAGGCCATCGCCTATTTTAACCAAATGGGAGTTACGACAATGGGACTATTATCGAATCTGTTGGGATCAAAAGCCAAAGACGCAGTCAACCAGTTCTCTGGCAACAAGGATTTTCTCGAAGGCCTGTGCGCCGCCTGCGCCATGACGGCAGCGGCCGAAGGTGGCATTGACGACGAGGAGTTCGACAAGGCGCTCGAAGTGATGATGTCAAACAGCGCCATCGCTGCCTCTTTTTCGGGCAGCGAGGTCGAGCAGGTGCTGGGCAAGATGACTAAGAAGACCGGCACCCGCATGGGCAAGGCCGAATTGATGGAGGAAATCCGGCAGGTGGTTGAACGCGACAAGAGCGGCAAGATGGGTCAGGCCATCGTGCTGGTGGCGCTCGACGTTGCCGACACCGGCGGCATCAGCGATGCCGAGACGGCGGTCATGCGCAAGATCGCCGACGTGTGCGGCGTCAACTACGACAAGATCGCGGGATGATCGACTGGCTGAAGCAGCGCATCATGGCGGCGGCGTTGTCTGCCGCTGCCACGATCACCTTCCTTTCACTGATCAGTCCGGCTTGGCTGGACTTCTTTTTCGACCTGATCATGGTCGGGCTGATCTTTATCGTTGGCAAGCTGGCTAAGGAGAGGCCGAGATGAATTATAGGCATACAGCGGAGATGGGCGAGATATCGGGCTTTGCCGCCGATGGCAGCATGGGGGGCGCACTCTACGAGAAGGTGTGCAACGACATGCTGGAGGCCGGGGTGAAGTGGATCATGGAGCATCCCGACGCCGAACTGAAAATGTCGGGCATCCGCAACGTTACCGGCATTTTTCAGATGGGCACGCCCGCAGGCGAGGAACTGGAGAAGGTGGTGGCCGAGTCCAGCCGGGGCGAACCGGACGCGACCGGCAAAACCCACCTCGAATGCACCGGGGCGCAGATGCACCATGTGATGATGCGGCTGATGTTCATCTCCGAGCACGGCTGGGACAAATATGTCGAGGAGGTGTTGAAGCCTTATCCCGACGACGCGGACGAGCCTGACGACGAGCCGCCCGCAGCCGCATAATTCGTAGTACAACCGTGAGTTGAAATACCCCTGTTTTATGGTACAACCGTAAAAAAGTGTAAATCGACGTAGACAGGGGTTACAGAAGCGCGGCGAGGATGTCATGGACGATCTGATCTAAAATCTTCGTCGCGTTCCACGATGCCTCCACGGGGCAGGAAACCGTAAAATACGGTTCTAATCGAAAACACTGTTTTTCCTGTACTACGTAACTTTTGAAGCAAAGCAAAGTAACCTGCTAAGACAAAGTCAAATATTCAGGGCGCGATTTTGGCGCTGGGAGCCACCGCAGGCATGGCCAAGGCCGACGACAAAGTAGGGAATGGTACATCCGGCAAAACTGTACTGCGTTCGGCACGCGGGCTTTTCGCCGCCACCGGCAAGGTTTCCAAGCCAATCGACCGCATTTCGCATGATTTTTACAGTACCCCGGCCGACGTCACGCGGGCATTGCTCCGGGTCGAGGGCAAGCGCCTCAGTGGATTCAAGAAGATTTGGGAGCCTGCCGCAGGCGAGGCCGCAATGGCAAAGGAACTCGCCAAGGCGCTGCCCGCCAAGATCGTCACCTCCGATATCATCGACCGGGGCATCGGTGCCGAGATAAAATCCTTCTTCGATTATGACAAGCCGCCCGCCCCGGCGCTGGTCACCAATCCGCCGTTCAGCCTCGTCAACGTCCGCGACGGCAAGGGCAGGTGGATCACCCATGCGCTGGGCACGCTCGACATCGACTACATGGCGCTGCTGCTGCCGTTCACATGGCCAAGCGCTGGCGGTCTGGGCCGGGTCTGGGACAAGCACCCACCGGCGGTCGTCTATCTCTTGACATGGAAGATCGATTTCACCGGGCAGGGAGCACCGCCGCAGAACAATGCGTGGTTCATCTGGGATAAGGGCCACCGGGGCGACACGCTTTTCAAGCGCCTCGACCGCAAGCCAAGACAGGGAGAACTCTTTTGAAAACCGACATACTCCCCTACGCCCGCGCGGAATATTTCCGCCTGCTGCGCCTGCCGATTGGCGGGCTGGAGCGGCATTATAACCAGCGCTACATGTGCTTCCTGCGCGATCTGATCGCTGAGCAGGAGGGCCGCCCGTCTGAAATGGTGCAGTTGGATTACGAGTGGGCCGTCCAGAGTGAGCAGTACAAAGTGAGCGCCACCGACCAACAAACGGGGGAGAAAGGAGGTCGGTGACGCCCGTTCCGGTGGAGGGTTGGTAGCGACCGTTCACGACCGCCTCCACCGAAATTCTTTTAGTCCGGGTGCATCAGAAGAGAGATTTCCCGGAGCCGTTCCATATAGGCGGCGGCCATGCGGCGGCCATGCACATCATCACCTATCGCACCAAGCTGCATGCTGAAAGCCGAGATGGCGACGCGCACGGTCATCGCCTGCCCGACCGTCAACTGACGGCCATTGATGATGATGTCCGGCTCATTCATGACGCTGGCGGGCGATCTGCGCCTTCATCGACTTCTTCAGGGTATCGTTGACCCGCTGCAACCAGCCGGGGCCGGTGGCACGGAAGTAGTCAACGACTTCGGGTTCGAGACGCAGGGTCAAAAGACGCTTTCTCGACGGTGGCCGCCCGACCTTTTTCTTTTCAACATTCATATCCATTAGCGGACTCCTCTTTTATTTCAAAAATCGTACTACGAAACTCTTGACGTGTTACGGTTTTGCAATTACATAGTACACAGAGAGCGTAAAAACAAGGAGAAAAGATGGCCAAGGTCACCGTGAAGATCATCTTCAACAAGCTGCTGGGTGGCTGGTACGTCGTGCGGGGTCCGCACCAGACGCCGCTGTCCGGCAGGTTCGACAGCAAGGAAGCTGCCGTAGAATGGCTCAACAGGAGGAAATGATGACAGAGAACTCTTTCAACCACGGGATCAAGCGCGCGCTCGAAAAGGGCTGGACCGCCGGTGCCCGCCGCATGGAACTCGAACGCCGCATGGCGAGCGCCTTGGTCAAGGCCTGCCTGCGCCGGGGCTTCTCGGTCACCATCGACAACGGCGAGGACAAGCCGATCAAGAAGAGCCGCAACTACCGGGCGATCATGAACGAGATGTGGCAGACCGACGAGGAGCACGTTGTGATCTTCGACGCCGAAGGCAAGCGCCGGGGCTGGTTCTTCCTCGTCTACGGCAACGACGGCTACGATCTGGTCGCCGACTACGGCATCACCGAAGCAACCGACGCGATCTGGAACGAGGTGATCTCGCCGCTCGCCGACAAGATGGAGGCAGGCAAATGACCGAAGAGACATTCAACGTGGTGCAGTTCTTCGAGGACGACAGCCACGAATATGTCCGGCGCGGCGTCACGGCAGAGGAGGCGGTCAAGGCCGCCCACCACTACTGCCACTGTGTCGGCGCGCAGATCGGCATGACCCGCCGGGTGATCGTCACCGACGAAGGCGACGCCTGCTGCTTCGAGTGGCAGTACGGCAAGGGAGTGACATTCAAATAAATAGTTTCGTAGTACGATTTCCTGTTGACGCTCTTGTAACCATCGTTTACACTCCGAGTCGAAAGGGAGAATGATCATGTTTGGATATGTGTGTTTCTGGAAGGGCGAGCGGGTCGAGGTTCGCGCGCTGCGGACGTTCGATGCGCAGGAACTGGCAAGGCAGGAATTGCAGAAGGGTCGCCGCGCCAAGGTCAAGGCCTACGAGATAGCGGTGATGCTCGCCGAGAAGGAAGGCAAGCCCGTGCTCCACGATGGAGCGGAATTATGATGAAGAAATTGCTTGAGCTAGGCGGTTACGTCGCCCTTTCCATGATCGCCACGCCCATCGCTGTTGAAACGATGCCCATCGCCTTCTTCCAGAACCTTGGCGGCTTGGCGCTCTGGTACGGGGTCGCCTTCGTCCTGATGGCGCTGGCGGGCTGGGGGGTCACGGATGAAGACGTGGAGGCAGCCAAGAAGGAGCGCGACGCTGGATTTTGGTGGGGAAAAAAGGATGACGACAAGTGAAGGATGGAGAAGTTGGCGCGATCATCATCTGCGGAATCGCCGCTTTCCTCCTCGTCATAGCGCTCCTCGAATTGAGCAGCAGAACAAATGAGCTTCAACAGCAAAGGAATTTTGAAATGATCCAACTGAAATCCGCACGGGGCGACCGCACCCAGCACTACGCCAACCTCAACGACTACAGCCGCAACGGCTACCCGGCGCACCAGATGCTGGGCAAGTTCTGGCAGATCGATGAAGACATCTACGACGAGTTTCTCGGCATGCTGCCGCCGGTCTACTGCGCCGCCGGGTTCCGTATCTGCGAGCACCTGACCGGCAGCATCGCCTCGACGTTCCAGAAGATCGGCAACGACTACTGGTGCTCAATGACAGATCGCAGCACGACCACGCCCGAGTTCATGTTCAGCCACATTGCAAAATATCGTAGTACACACCATTGACACCCATTTGAATATCGTAGTACGGTACGGATAGAAACGGGAGAAACCAAATGACCAAGTTCCAGATCGTCACCAACAGCGCCAGCCAGAGCGAACGGTTCGACACCTTCGACCCGGTCGCCGCCTTCGCGGCACGCGGCTTCCAGCACATCGGCACCCAGAATGCCACGCACCTTCGCAAGGAGTTGCAGGGACAGCCCCAGTTCGCCGGATTGACCGGCCCGATGTGGGGCGGCACAGACCCGGATGGAACGCCGGTGATCCGCTACGAGGACTGGGAAAGTTACAAAGTCCTGTCGAGCTAGTTCGGTTTCCGGCCCACGGGCCGGTTGCCCAACCAGCAGCAAGGGGAATGAAAATGCCAGTCAGTGACTACCACGCCAAGCAGGAAGCCAAGCGCGAACGCCTCGAAGCCCGAGCCGAGCGCCTGCGCAACGAAGCCAACGCCCGCTCGAAGCGCGGCTGGGATGACCTACACGCCATCCCGTTCGGCCAGCCGATCCTCGTCGGTCACCACAGCGAAAGCCGCGACCGCAACTACCGCGCCAAGGCAATCGGCAACATCGACAAGTCGGTCATGCTCAACCGCGAGGCCGACAAGATCGAGAGCCGCGTCGCCGGGATGGATTACGCCGGGATATCGAGCGACAACCCGGACGCGATTGACCTGCTCAAGGCCAAGCTTGCCAAGCTGGAGGCCGATCAGGCGACGATGGTCGCCACCAACAAGGCGGTGCGCAGCAAAGACCCGGTCGCCGCGCTCGCCGCACTGGGCTTCAAGGAAAGCACAATCGGCGCGGTGCTGACGCCGGACTTTGCCGGTCGCAAGGGCATCCCGAGCTACGCCCTGTCGAACGCAAGCGCGGTGATCCGCCAGACAAAGGCACGCATCGAGCAACTGGAGCGAGCCGCCACGCGCGTCGACAAGGTGACCGAGACGAACCTTGGTTTCAAAATCCACGAAAACACCGACGCCAACCGCGTCCAGATCATCTTCCCCGGCAAGCCGGACGATGCCACCCGCGCGCTGCTCAAGCGGCACGGGTTCCGCTGGGCTCCGAGCGAGGGAGCATGGCAGCGGCACCTCAACAACGCGGGCATCTACGCCGCCCGCTACGTCATCCAGCAACTCACCCCCAAGGAGGCAATATGACTGACATCCACAACGTGGTCCCATTCCCGCCGGTCACCGCCGACGACGCCGAAGCGGCAGGCTACGCGCAGTTCAACAAGAATCCGCACCTCTGCATCGACATCCCGAACGGCGGCTTCACCATCACCGTCAAGACCAGCGAGGACAAGCGGATCACATTCGCCTTCCAGCCCTACAACCACGGCGGCCCGCCCCAGTGTGTCGACGTCTGCTACCACGACAGCGGCAACAGCCGCGAGTTCAACCGCCAGACGCTGCCAACCTTCGACGCGGTCCTGTTCGGCGAGACGCCGCACAAGAGCGTGCCCATCCAGCACGACACCCGCAAGGCAGCCTTCAAACCCGGCATCGTCTGCGTGCTGATGGACAACACGCCTGTCTGAAAAAATCCCCTGAATTAAAAATGATACCCGAAGGAGAACCATCAATGACCAAGATCAAGCCCCACGCCGCATTGACCTACATCCGCCCCGACGAGGTGGCGGAGTGCTGGGACGGGGTGACCGCCGCCGGACTCTACGACCCGCTCTGGGACTGCGTCCCGGCCTACGACAAGGCCTACATGGAGAACATCGAAGACATCGGCCCGCACGACGTCGTCGGCATCAACTCCGTCAAGCAGTTCTGGGCGCGCTTCAGCGACGAGGACAAGGTCAAGCTGAACACGCTGGCCGAAGAGCAGGACGCCAAGCAGCGCCGCTGGGAAAGCGAACTGGTGGAGCGGAGAACACGGGCATGAACCGCAAGTGCAAAATCTGCGGCGAGGAGATCGTCCTCGTCCCATCCGCCGAATCACGGGCGAAGCGGTACGGCGGCAAGCCGGAAGACTACCGCGCCATGTTCACCGCCCACCCGCAATGCGTGATCGACAAGCGCAACGCCGACACGCTCGCCCTGATCCGCCGAAAGGAACGCGCATGACCGTCCGTCAAATCCCGGAATGGTTCGAGATGATCCAGAAGGAGGGCGATCTCAAGATCGCCACCCGGCTTGTCGAGGAACTGGACAAGGCCCCGGCCAACAGCCGCAAGATCGAGAACGTTCTCTGCCTGATCACCGCGATCCGCCTCGACCAGATGTCCAAGGAGACAATGCCGCCTGAATAATTTTGTAGTACGACCGCTTGACAGCTATTTTAGTTTCGTAGTACACTCCTAGTTGTAAGGAGAATCACCCATGACAATCACATGCCACAGTTACCAAAGCTTCATGATCGCCATCACCACGCTGGTCGAGCGTGGCCTTGGCTTCAACGCCGATGCCGACACCTTCGTCATCACCCTCACGGGAGCCCACTGAAATGGCCAAGAGAACAAAGAAACCAGAACCAGCCAAGCAGCCTTGGGAAATCTGGCACCAGTACCCGGAGCCCGACGACCGTCGCAGCGGCATGAAGGTAAGCTGGAACTACTACAAGGACCGCGAAGCGGCCGAAGCCTGCGCCGCCGCCGCCAAGCACAACGCCCAAATCCAGTTGGCGCGCGGCTACGACTTTGGCTACTGCGGCCCCGGTTCCATTGTCCAGATCGATGAGAAGTACGGCATGCCCGAGAAGCTGGGCATGTTCGAAGTCTGCCTGCCTTAACCTCGAAAGGAAACATCCATGAGCAAGACCTACAACCTCACGTCCAGCCCGCTGGTGTTCACACCCGGCATGGTCCGCTGGGGTGTCAACGGCTACCGCTTCCCCAAGGATCGCAAGGCCATCCGCAAGGTGTTCGTTGAGGGCTACAACCTGCCCGACGACCACGCCGACGCGCTCCTGTCCGGCAAGGTGCCACACGTCGTCAACGACGAGAACGGTGTCGTCTCCTTCACGGTGCCCGCATGATCCTCACGATCACCCAAGCCCAACTGAACAGCGCCGGTCTCTATCGGCGCTACGCCCGTCTGGCACCGTGGAACAGCAAGACGCGCCGCGAATGGCTGAAGCTTGCCGAAAGCGCAGAGCGCGTCGCGGAACACTTCAAGGAGAAGCCATGAAAATCCACCACCACTACGACCAGTTGACGGACAAGGAGCGCGAGTTTGTCGACACCGTGTTTGACGGCAAGCACATGTACGAACTGGCTGACCGGCTGGAGCTTCGACTGGCCAATGACGACCGCATCGAGCGCGCCGTCGATGGCTTGGCACGCGCCGTGATCGAGAGCCGCAAGGAGAAGATAGCATGAAGGCCAAACCACTCAGCAACTACGAGCGCTCGCTGCTGGAATGCACCCGGCAGGGACTGCTATTCAAGACGTGGGTTCGCCCGCGTGCCGCCACCGTCCGCAACCTCATGGCCAAGGGCCTGATCGAGAAGACGGGCGACGACTGGAGGATGACAACCGATGGCATCAAGGCGCTGGAGGGAGTGCGATGAAGGACACCCACCGCGACTACCCGCTGGAGGACGTGGTCAAGCAGGTTAACGAACGGCTCGCGTCGATCAACGGCCAAGGCTACGTCCACCAGAAATGGACATGCCGCCACTGCCACACGCGCCAGACGATGGAGGAGAAGAACTCCTTCCACCGCGCCGGGAAGTGCGAGGAGTGCAACCACTACACCGTCATCGACAAGTGCAACTACGTTCTGGTGATCGAGGCAAAGCTATGATTGTTCTGGTTCACGACGACGGCGGTCGCACCGAAGCTGGCTACAAGGGCCACGCCGGTGACTGTGTCACCCGGTCGATAGCGATAGCCACCCGGCGACCCTACAGGGAAGTCTACGACGCCCTGTCCGAAGGCGAGCGCAACAAGCGCGCCACCAAGCGCAGCCGGGTCAAGGCCTCGTCGGCCCGCGACGGCGTCCACACCAAGCGCAAATGGTTCAAGGACTACATGGCATCAATCGGCTTCCGCTGGGTGCCCACGATGCAGATCGGCGCTGGCACCACCGTGCATCTCAACGCTGCCGAACTGCCGTCAGGCCGCCTCGTCGTCGTGGTCAGCAGGCACTACACCGCGATGATCGACGGCATCGTCCACGACACGCACGACCCATCCCGCGACGGCACCCGCTGCGTCTACGGCTACTGGACACTGGAGGAAACATCATGATGGTCTACATCGGCCTCGACTCGCGCTTCAGCTTCGAGCACTTGGGCTACCTTCCCGGCTTCCTCAACGACACCGACCCGCGATCCGCCCGCGAGCAACTGGACAGCCACTACGTCCACGGCGGCGGCTGGCATCCGATTGCAAAGTTCAAGCTGAACCCGGCGACCGGCACGATCAAGTTCCCCGGCGACCCGACGCTCATTCCGTTCGCCATGACCACCCTGCGCGACGAGCGCTTGTACTTCTACCAGCACAGCCTCGTTGCGATTGTGCAACCGGACGGCGCGTTCGAAGTCGCGCGGATGGACTGATAATTCGTGGCACACCCTATTGCAATTTCGTAGTACAGTAATTACATTAGAAACGAAGGGAGACAAATCACATGGACAACCTGATGAACATGCCCACGCTGGGCAAGACGGCGAGCGGCGGCGAGGTCAAGCTGCGCCGCACGCTGAAGGACCGCCCCGGACTGATGGCGGCGGAGGTCGTGCTCTGCTACCTGCCGCACAACCCGGTCACGCCGCTGGTGACGTGGCAGATGAACGTCACGGACGGGAGCACATACTGGGGCCACTACTTCAAGGCCGACGAGGGTGCCGACGCGGTCGCTGACTTCGACAAGCGCGGGCACTGATATGAAAGACCCGTACTTCGCCCTGCTGATCATCCTTGTGCTGGCGGCCATCATTGCCAGTGTCGCCCACGCCGCGTATTGCACCACCACCTGTTACCATCTCGGCGACGGCATCACCCATTGCTACACCACCTGCACAGGAAACTGACCGAAGCATGCCACGGCGCTTTAACCACATCGATGATGCCGACCTGACCACCCTGCGCAATATCAACGGGAGGCTGTATGATGCTGTCGCGCTCAAGGATGGCGACCGTCGCGATCTGGCGAACCTGATGAGACTGATCCTCAACCGGGTCGAGGCGGTCTATCTCGATGTGAAGGAGCCAGAACATGGCTGATGTTCCCGCATTCTTGGGCGAGTGGAATTTCCAGAACACGATCACCGCCCCGCCCGCAACCGGGCAGATACGGTTGAACAATGCCACGCAGAAGAACGCCACCCTGATGTTCGTCAGCGAAGCCACCGCCAACAGCATGGACGCGGTCGCGTTCCTGACGTCGATCACGCAGGATCATCTGGTGCGCCTGCGCGACAAGGATGACGCGGCCAAGTGGCAAAGCTTTCTCATCACCGGCGTCCCGATTGACCGGGGTGTCTACGTCGAATATCCGGTCACTTGGCAGGCAGGCGGCACCAATCTGGCGACGCAGCGCATCAACCTCGACGTCCTGACCGCGCATACCGTGATCCCGGTCACCGGCTTCCGGCTGGGCATCAAGACGAACGAGGTGGACATCGAAGGGCAGTTGGTCAGCTTCGACTTCGCCTACCCGCACACCGGCACCAAGTACACCACTCCCGGCCTGACCATCCGGCAATACTACGCCGCGCAGGCGATGATGGGATTCATCTCCGCATCCAACGTGAGCGCCGCGCAACTGGCCGGTAAGGTGGCTGCCTATGCTTTCACCGCCGCCGATTCGATGATCGCCTACGAGGAAAAGGAACGGGCCGGTTACCAGATGCCGCCAGCCGGGTCTGATCGTAATTCCCCGGCCACACCAGCCCCAATCCCCGAACTTGAACAGCAGTCGGTGCAGGGGAGGGGGGTCCAGCAGGTGCAGGCGGCATTCTCGCCGACACCGCCGTCGCCATCGCCATCGCCGACCCTCAAGACGGTATGGCCACGCAAAATTATTTCGTAGTACAGAGTTGACACCCCTGTAACCGGAGTTTACATTCAGATCGTAAGTGTTTCGTTCACGGAAGGGATAGCCCGATGAACCATTCAGCCTCCAAGGAACCAGTCAGCTTCGAAGACCTGCACGACGACAGCTTCGACGCCCCGGTCAACACCTCCACCAATGAAGACATCCGCCGCAATGCCCACATGGTCAACGGCGGTGACGCTGTGTTCAAGTGCCCGAAGTGCAGTGGCTCTGGACAGACGCGCTGGGGCAAATGCTTCAAGTGCAACGGCAAGGGCAACATCTCCAAGGGACAGGTCGCCGCCGTTAAAGGCAAGGCCACCAAGCAAGCCAACCGGGCCAAGTGGGAAGCGGATCACGCCGCCGAGATCGCCTACGTCAACAAGCGGGTCGAGAGCGGCAGCAACTACTACTACGGCTTCAAGGTCCGGCTCGATGCCCACGGATCGCTCTTCGATACGACAATCGAAATCATCCGCAAGGACATGGCCAAGGACGCCGAGTTCTTCGCAGCCAAGAAGGCCGAGAAAAACGCCGAGAACGCAGCCAAGTCCGGCAGCGTGGGGGTCGAGGCGATTGACGCCCTGTTCGCCACGGCCACGGGCAACGGCTTGATGAAGCCGATTTTTAGGACGGAACGCCTGACGATCAAGCGGGCACCGGCAGGCGGCCGAAACGCTGGCGCGCTCTATGTCATGGACCGCGATCTGGGCGGCGAGTATGTCGGCAAGATCGTCAACGGCAAGTTCGAGGCGCGGCGCGAAGCCAAGCCCGACACGCTGAAGCTGCTCTGCGAGATCGCCGCCGACCCGATGGAAGCCGCGATCAAGTACGGCCGGTCGACCGGCACATGCTGCATCTGCGCCCGCGAACTGACGGACGCCGCCAGTGTCGCCGCCGGGATCGGCCCGGTCTGCGCCAACAAGTTTTTCGGATGAAGGAGAAAACATGCCTGACAAACTAACCTGTGCCGCCCGCCCCTGTGCCTCCTGCCCTTACCGGCAGGACGTGCCGAGCGGGGTATGGGCCGAGCACGAATATGCCAAGCTGATCGCATACGACGGCGACATCATCGATCAGGTGATCAATGGCGCGACGCAGGTGTTCGGTTGCCACCAGCGCGACGGTCATCTGTGCGCTGGCTGGGTTGCCACCCACGGTGCGCCGAACCTCTTGGCCCTGCGCCTGCGCGCCGACAATGTTCCTGATGAAACGTGGGACTACAAGACCGACGTGCCGGTGTTCAAGTCCGGGGCCGAAGCGGCGAAGCACGGCGTTACGGACATGGACGAACCCGGCGTGAAGGCACGGCGGCTGATGGACAAGCTGGTCGAGAAAGGCAAGGGCACACTATGACATGGCAACAGGCACTGGCGCTGGCTGCATCACTGGGAGTGATGGTCGTCCCGGCCGCCGCCGACAGTGACTTGCCACCGCCGCAGTATGACATCGGAGGGGTGACAGAAGCTGACGCCCTCGTCGCCTACTCCGACCGCTTCGGCAACGACAGCGCACCGCTGATCAGTGTGCCCTACGGCACAGCCAAAGCCGAGTGCGACCGCATCCACTCCGAGCGCTACGCGACGCCTTACCCGGAAGGCAACGACTTCTGGAACGTGCTCGTCGGCTGCCTGATCCGCGACGCGGACATGGGCAGGCCGATCATCGTCTACAGCTACGACCCCACTCGGCCCGACCTCGCCGTTCGGCTCATCCGTCACGAAGCCGGTCACCTCTTGGGCTGGCCAGCGGAGCATCCACGATGACGGAATGGCTTGGCCCGATTCTATTGGCGGTGTGCGCGGTGCTGATCGTGCTGCCGTCCAGATACGACCCAGCCGTCCGCTGGAAAGAACGCAACGAAAAAAGGAAACGCGATGACAGACACGACTGAACACACCTACGACTACTGGTACGCCGCGCTTGATGGCAAGAATCCACCCATCGACGCCAACACCCCGGAGCCGGGTTACTACCGCACCAAGAAGGGTGAGCCGGTGGCGATCTGGTACGAGGACGTGGTCTGCAACATCATGATCGGCAGCGACAAGATGGTGGCGCTGGAGCAGTACGAGGACGTCTGGACCCGCTGCGCCAACCGGCCGGTGACGGAGGAGCAGTGGCAGACCGCCTGCGATAACGGCTGGGTCTGGCATGACATGGACGAGATGGTGCGCGAGACTCTCGGCGACAACATCCGCGACGCCGAAGACGCGGAGGCGATCAGCGCGCTGCTCAATCTGCTGGAGCAAGCCGCCAAGGCCTACGAAACCATCGAGAGCGACGAGCAAGCCGCCAAGGCGCAGAGCCTGCGCAGCCGCGCCCTCGAACTGAAAGGCCGCGCCGACAAGATCAGGGAAGCGGAAAAGAAACCGCACCTCGAAGCGGGCAAGAAGGTCGACAAGGTGTGGATGCCGCTGGTCAAGAATGCCGACGACATGGTCGTCAAGCTGCGCAAGGCGATGGAAAGATTCGAGACGGTCAAGCTTCAGGATCGGCGCAAGAAAGAGGCCGAAGAGGCTGCGAAACGCGAGGCCGAACGCCCGAAGGAACTGGACATGTCCGGGCCGGACCAGCCGGAACCAGACATCCAGCCGAAGCAGGGGATCAGGGGCGGCTACGGTCGCGCCGCCAGCGTCGGCACGCGCAAGGTGGTGACCGGCCTCGCCAACGACCGCACCCCGGCGCTGATGCGCTATGCGGGGCACGCGGAAATGACCGCGCTGTTGATCAAGCTGGCGCAGAGGGATGTCGACAACGGTGTCGATGTCACCGGATTTACAATCGAGGAACAAGCCGTTGTCCGATGAACAGAAGACCACGCTGATGAAGGAATACATGCGGCTGATCGCCAAGCACAAGGCATGGCTGTCAGAACCGGGCTTGAGCCTGCTGGAACAGTGGGACCGGGCCGACTGGATACGCGACGAGGCCATGACCATCATCGCCAAGCAGTGGAAGGCTGAACAGGAGAAACAGGCATGACCAAGCGAACCGTCCTTGCCCTGACCGACAAGCAGATCGATACGCTGAAGTTCTTCACCACCCACGCCGTCGAGGATTTGCACACCGGCAGGCTGCTGGAATGGACCGAAGAACGGATGTGGATGCGCGTCATGGACCAATGCGACGGCAAGCACACCAAGGAGGAACGCGCGGCAATTATCGACTACGCCGAAGTCTTGGAGAAGATGCGCCAAGCCGACATACAGGACGAGTGATCATGAACCTCGAACGCAAATATCTGCTGCGCATGCTGACGAGCCCGATCCCGGAGGCCGACAAGTATTTCAAGGCTGCGCTGACCACGCTCAAGCGCCTGCATGCCCGGGGCGAGGTTCGCCGGGTCACGTTGGACGGCGAGATCGGGCCGGAGGACACGGTCGACGACGACGTCTACTGGGAGATCACCGACAAGGGTGCAGCCCGCACCCGCAATTAAAAACAGAGGAAGTGACAGGACGAGTGTGATGACCAACTTTTTCACATGCAACGAAGCGAGTTATGCCCTCGACCATTGCCCCACCTGCGGTGTGGCGCACATGTTCCCACGGGCGCTCTATGACACGGCGCGGCGCTCGAAGAAAAACGGGGCGATCTACTGCCCGAACGGTCACGGCTGGCACTACAACATCGACACGCCAGAGGACCAGTTGCGGCGCGAACGCGATCTCCTGAAGCAACGCCTCGCCCAGAAGGACGACCAGATCAGCCTGCTGCACGCGCAGAAGACCAGCGCCGAGCGCTCGCTGACCGCGACCAAGGGCCACCTGACCAAGGTGAGGACGCGCATCTCGCAAGGTGTCTGTCCCTGCTGCCACCGAACCTTTTCCAACATGGCGCGGCACATGACCGCCAAGCACCCGCAATTCAAAACAGAGGAAGTGACATGAACGACGAATCACCCAAGCTACCAGCACTGGTCACCGGCGGCCAAATCCGTGGCATCATCCCGCAATCCTTCGATGACGCTTGGCGCATCGGCAATGCCGTCGTCGTGGCGGGCATGGCACCCTACGGATTGAACACCCCGGAGAAATGCACCGTCGCCATCCTGCACGGGCTGGAGGTTGGCATGTCGCCGATGGTGGCGCTGCAATCGATAGCCGTCATCAACGGCAAGCCTTGCATCTACGGCGACGGCGCGCTGGGACTGGTGCAAGGCAGCGGCAAGATGACGACGTACAAGGAATGGCAGGAGGGCGAGGGCGATGCCCGTGTCGCCTTCTGCCGGGTGCTGCGCCGGGGCGATGAGGAACCCAAGATCGGCAAGTTCTCGGTGCAGGACGCCAAGACCGCCAAGCTCTGGATGAAGAAGGGGCACAAGGGTGAGGACACACCGTGGGTCACCTACCCGGAACGCATGCTGAAGATGCGCGCCCGCGCCTTCGCCCTGCGCGATGGTTTCTCCGACGTTCTCAAGGGCCTCGCGATTGTCGAGGAAATCCGCGACATCGAACACGATGCGAACGAGCCGAAGCGCCTGCCGCCGAAAGCGCCGGTCAAGCAACTGGAGCCGACCCGCTCCGGGCACGCCTCCGATGTTCCGCCAAACGGTACAACGCAACCGCAGAAAGTCGCAGAAAACGCGAAACCCAGCGGTCGGCCTGCACCACCCAAGATCGG
>Ga0193743_1000094_pt1 | contig 65348 bp, 55 predicted proteins | sample L2c2metaG_FD_143038 | JGI IMG/M metagenome (GOLD analysis project Ga0193743, IMG submission 143038) | Soil microbial communities from a riparian zone of the East river system, Colorado, United States - L2c2 | ecosystem: Environmental > Terrestrial > Soil > Riparian zone | place: USA: East River... | reverse complement strand
AAGCATACCGGCTAAGAATCCGCCGCCACCTCCTCCGCGCCTGGTTAAGAGGAATAAAAAGAATAGGATTCCGACAATAAGGAGTGGAAACGGGATGCCACGGCCACGTGACTCGTTCTGTTCCGTGGGAATTCGCTGAGGGATTGCGGCGCCACCCGAGAAAGCAATGCCTTTGCCTTGGGCGATTTGCCGAGCCATCTCCTGCGCACCGGCCAGCAGCGCCGGGCCGTAATTGCCTGCTCGCAAGTCCGGGCGCATGGAGCGCAGCGTCCCGCCGGCAAAACCGTCGGTGATATACGGCTCGGTTCCACGGCCGGTCTCAATGTCACTTTTGTGGTCTTTTATCGCCAACAGCAATAGAACACCTTCGTTGTTCTTCTTGTATCCGACCCCCCATTTGCGGGCTAGATCGAGGGTAAAGTCGCGCACTGGCCGATCATCGAGCGTGTCGATGGTCACGAGCGCGAACTGGACGCCCAACTGCTGCTCTACCGTGGCGCAATAAGCTTCCAATTGTTCCTGATCCGCCGGGTTGACAACATGCGCCAGATCACTCACGTAACCGGTTGGTTTGGGCAGCGAGTTTATGTCAACGGCCGAGACGATTCCTGCCGCGGCGCACAGTAGCACCAGAAGGAGCCACACCCGCAATCCCAAGCGCGAGCGGAAAGGGAAGGCGGGACCCGGCATGCAGAACGAGGTTATCAATGTATCCTTCTCAACCGGCTTCTTTTATCGCTGCTTCCTTTTGCCCCTTGATGACTGATGCCGGCGAGGGTTGAGCGCCGATGAGGTCCATGCGCCGCAAGGCTGGGAAGAGCCAAGCCCATGCTCCCACGATTAACATTGTTCCCACTCCTCCGAGCACCACCGCCGGAACAGGTCCGAACCACTGTGCCGTGAGGCCCGATTCGAACTGGCCCACTTCATTAGAGGCTCCTACAAACACCATAGTGACCGCGCTTACGCGCCCGCGCACTTCATCCGGAGTACTCATCTGGATCATAGTCGATCGGACCACTACGCTCACTGTGTCGGATGCCCCAATCAGAAACAGCATCGGCAAGGAGAGGAGCAGACTACGGGAGAGGCCAAATGCCACGGTGAACAACCCGAAGGCAAATACGCACCACAACATTGTGACGCCGGCCTTTCGCCGTAGCGGGTAGTGCGCGAGCAGAATGCTTGTCAGGACCGCGCCTACTCCGGGTGCGCTGCGCATGAGGCCGAGTCCGGTAGCGCCGACATTTAGAATTCCGTGGGCGTAAACCGGCAACAGAGCAACGGCTCCGCCCAGCAGGACTGCAAACAGGTCGAGCGAGATTGCGCCGAGAACGAGCTTATTGGCTCCTATATATTTGAGGCCATCCAATACAACCCCGATCGAAATGCCGGTCTTCGGGCGTTCCCATGGGGCGAGTTTCAGACGGCTGATGAGCAGCAATGCCGTCAGGTAGCAGCTGGCCGCGCAAATATAGACATAGACGGGGCTTCCGGTAAAGCCATAGAGGAGACCTCCGATCATGGGGCCGACGATGGTTGCGGTCTGAAATGCGGACGAATTCCAGGCCACAGCGTTAAGGAATACCGCGCGCGGCACTAAGGAGGGAAGGAAAGCGGAATTCGCCGGTGCGTTGAATGCCCGTATGATCCCGTTCAGAATCAAAATGGCGTAAAGCGGATATGGGCGGTAGGTGGCGTTCGAAAGCGTTCCGTGCTGGAAAGTAAACAGCAGCAGCAGCCCGGAACACAGGGCAAAAGCCGTCACGCAGGTCTGCAAAATTCGCTGGCGCTGTACCTGGTCAGCAATGTGACCGGCGAAGAGGAACAAACAAATTCCGGGAAGAAACTGCGCTAGTCCGGCGAGCCCGAGGTCTAGGGGACGGTGGGTGATTGCATACAATTGCCAACCCACCGCGACTGATTGCATTTCCGACGCGGCCGTAGTAAGGAGTCGCGCGCTTAAGTAGAACCGAAAATTCGGGTAGCCAAAGGCGGCACGCGGAGGAGATTCCGCTGAGTTGTCTTGCATTCGGCTCTGGTGCCAGTGTGCCACATTTCGTGCCGGCATTTTGCCGCGGCATACTAAAATTAAGCCGATGCCTTCCGCACTGAATTCCTCCGTCCCTAACCGTTGGGGCATCGCCGCCGCCGGCGTCTTTATGCAGATCGCGCTCGGCGCCGTCTATGCGTGGAGCGTATTTCGCGTTCCCCTGGCTAAGCAGTTTGGCTGGAGTATTTCAGAGGTCACGCTCACTTTTACGATCGCCATCGTTGCCCTCGGGATTTCAGCTTTTTTCGCGGGCCTGTGGCTGACCCGCAAAGGACCCCGCGTGGTTGCCATGACCGGCGGTTTGTTGTATGGAGGCGGCGTGTTTCTGGCCAGTTTTTCCGGTCATGGTCTGTGGTGGCTTTACCTTAGCTATGGACTGATTGGCGGAATAGGACTTGGGTTTGCCTACATTGTTCCGGTTGCCGTGTTGGTCAAATGGTTCCCGGACCGCCGGGGCCTGATCACCGGCATAGCTGTGGGGGGCTTCGGCGCGGGCCCGCTGATTACTGCCCCCATCGCCACTCATCTGATTCAGAGCGTTGGTGTTCTGAGCACATTCGCGTACCTTGGCCTCGCCTTTCTGGTGGTCACCGTGGTGACCGGCTACTTCATGCAAAACCCTCCGCAGGGCTGGAAACCGGCCGGCTGGACTCCGAGTGCGCCGCAGGCTTCGCAACGCGCTGCTCACGACTTCTCGTTGGGTGAAGCGCTCAAGACGTGGCAGTGGTGGGCTCTCTGGTTTTTGCTCTTTCTCGGCACATCCGCTGGGATTTCGATTATTTCGCAGGAATCTCCGTTATTTCAAGAGTTGGGCCATGTCACAGCGCTCGCGGCTGCCAGCCTGGTCGGCGTCGCATCTATTGGAAATGCATTAGGGAGGGTATTCTGGGCCTGGCTCTCGGACCTTGTCACGCGCCGCATTGCTTTCCTCCTCATCTTCCTGGTGCAGATCCCGCTCTTCTGGTTTTATCCGGAACTCCATTCGGGCTTTTCGCTGGGCCTGGTCACATTCTTGATTCTTATGTGTTACGGGGGTGGTTTCGGCACCATGCCGGCTTTCGCCGCCGATTACTTCGGAGCGAAAAATGTCGGGCCGATCTACGGACTGATGCTGACGGCCTGGGGCGCGGCCAGCGTATTCGGGCCGCTTTTGATTGCGCACATGCGTGAAGCCAGCCACGTTTACGCGGGTGCATTGCATATCATTGCCATTGTGCTGGCGGTATCGCTGCTGTTGCCTTTCGCCATGCGGCCTCCGCGCGCAGTTTAACCGTATCCTCGGCCGCATTCTGCAGTAAACTTATTCGGGAAGGACAAACAATGTCTGTGGACGAATTGGACCGCCGTGACTTTCTGAAGCGAACGGGTGGGATGGGAGCGGGCGCCGCTCTCGCTAGCAAAGCCTTTGCGAAGGCGCATACCAAGATGAACCCGTCGCGCGTTATCGGCGCTAACGACCGGATCAACATAGGATTGATCGGCTGTGGTGGACGAGGCTCCTCCGATGCCTCGACCTTCAGCAAATTTGCTGCCGAAAACAATAATGCTTGCCAGATCCTGGCGGTTTGCGATCCCTACGAGAAGCGCAAGCGCGCCCAGGCGGAACTGCATAAAGCGAAGGGTTTTACCGATTACAGGGAAGTACTGGCCATGTCCGAGGTGGATGCGGTCATAGTGGCGACACCCGATCACTGGCACGCGACCGTTGCCCTCGAAGCCATGGGCCAAGGCAAAGATGTTTACCTTGAGAAGCCGATGTGCCACACCATCAAAGAGGTGGAGCAACTCCTCTCCACGGTGCGCGAGAGTAAGCGTGTAGTACAGGTTGGCTCGCAGACGACTTCCGCCGACCAATGGTGGAAGGCGAAGAAGGCTATTGCGGACGGCATGATCGGAAAGATGATCATGAGCCAGGGCTCTTATCATCGCAACTCGATCGAGGGCGAATGGAACTATACGATCGATCCCGCGGCCGGCCCGGACGGTAAAGGGGACGATCATATTGATTGGGCCATGTGGCTTGGACCGGCTCCCAAACGGTCTTACGATGCCGACCGGTTCTTCCGTTTTAGAAAATACTGGGACTACTCAGGTGGAATCGCGACGGATCTGTTCTTCCATGTCGTGGCCCCGCTAAACATTTGTTGGGATAAGCCGCAATACCCTAGCAAAGTGATGGCATCGGGCGGCAACTACGCATTCAAAGACGGACGCGAAGTGCCCGATACTTTTCACCTGGTGGCGGAATACTCCGAGGGCCATTCGCTGGTGCTGAGCTCGTCCATGGGCAATTCACAACACATTCCCGGACTCATCCGCGGCCACGAGGGCACCATCATTATGGTGGAACACGGCCGGTTCGAGGGCGCGACTCCCGACATTACCATCAGGCCCGACATGGTTCGGCTACCCGAACAAGGCGCCGGCGGACGGCAGCGCGGTCCGTTCCCTGACTACAAATTCGGCAGTAATGAGATCAAAATTCCCGTGGAACCGTACGACATGATGCAGGCGCACATCGGCAACTTTCTGCATTGCATGCGCACGCGTGAACAGCCGCGCCTGAGTGTCGAGACCGCCGCGCATGCCCAGGTGTTGATCAGCTTGGCGGTAGATTCTTACCGCGAAGGTAAAGTGAAATATTGGGACGAGAAAAATTGGAAAGCGTCCGACAGGCCGGTTAAGACTTAATCGGATTTAGTTGTTTCGGGAGCCGAAGTATTCATTGGCTTCGGTTCCCAAAGTTCGATCCGGTTTCCCGCTGGATCAGTCAGCCACCCGAAATTGCCGTATTCGTAGCGCTCGACCCGGTCATCTACGGCGACCCCTTCGGCGCGCAGAGCTTCGAGAGTTGCATCCAAGATGTAGTTGATCATGAAGCGGGCTTTCTCATCACGGAAGTATTTGCTTGAGTCCGGGAAGATCGACCAGACCGTCATGCCCTCATTGGATGGGTCATCCGCCTGCCGCCACGGAAACATTGCGCCTTCATTCGGATGACCATCGATGCCCAGATGCTTCTTGTACCAAGCGTAGAGTTCGGCCGGATTCTCTGCTTTGAAAAAGATACCGCCGATGCCGCGAACAGCCGCCATTGTATTTACTCGAAAATTGCAGTGAAAGGAATTTCCAAATCCGTGCCATCCACGCGCGCTGTTTCGCCGGCGGCTTCCTGCATGCCATTCTGTCGATAAATCCAAACTTGCTTCTCGCTGGGGTCGATGACCCAGACCGCTGGGACGCCGAATGCAAGGTAATCCCGCACCCTGGTGTTCACCTGGAAATTGTGTCCTTAGGCGACAGAATTTCAATGGAGAGTAACGGCGGTTTGGTCAGTATCTGCTCAGTAGGTTTTCCGCGAGTCAGCACCACGTCTGGCACGCGGAAGCGCGTAGGCTTCAGCCGGAAGCGCCATCCGGCGATGGCGGCTATACCGGTTTCCGGAAACCGGCTCCTGAAATAAAACACCAGGTTTCCCGCCACCTTGGCGTGATCCAATTCGCCCAGATTGCGCTCCTCCACGATCCCGTCCACATAATCGCAGTCCGGACGGTATACGGTCTTCAGGTATTCCTCAACCGATGTGAGAGCGCCGACGCCCATATGGCAATAGTATGCCACTCATCGGGCCGTCGTGATCGCGTGAGCGCTCTTTCGCTACTGCGGGACGTTCAAACGAATCCCCAGTTCCTTCAACTGACGTTCCGGGACCGGGGACGGCGCTTCGCACATGAGATCGGTTCCTTTCGCCGTTTTGGGGAAGGGGATCACTTCGCGAATCGATTGCTCGCCTGCCAGCAACATCACCAACCGGTCAAGGCCGAGGGCGATACCGCCGTGCGGGGGCGCTCCGTATTCCAGCGCTTCCAGCAAGAAGCCGAAGCGTCGTTTGGCCTCGTCCTCACTGAATCCAAGAGCGGCAAACACTTTCGTCTGTACATCCCGCCGGTGAATACGAATCGAGCCCGAGCCGAGTTCGACACCATTCAGCACCAAATCATACGACTTGGCACGGCAGTGCGCCGGATCGGTCGTCAACTTGTCAAAATCCCCATCGTGAATAGACGTAAAAGGATGATGCGCCGCAACCCAACGCTTGTCTTCCGCGTTCCATTCGAACATGGGGAACTCAATCACCCACAAAAACTTCAGCGTCTCCGCATCCAGCAGCTTATGCCGGTCGTTGTACTTCTGGGCGATATGCAGGCGCAGCTGTCCGCAAGCCTGCAACACGGTGTACTCCGGCAACGCGTCTTCGGACACGCCCACTGACCCCGCCAGCAGTAGCAGATCGTCTTCGGCTGGCCGCACGCGGTCGCGAACGTTCTGCATGGCAGCCGCGTAATCGCGATCGAGCCGCTTCAGATCGTCAAACACGCGCAACCCGCGCTCCTGTCCAAATGCCTTCAGGTCATCGCGCTCCTTACGGCTCAACGTGCCTGTCTTCGGAATATGGATCGCCACCAACGGCATGCCATCAGCCGTCAGGCCACCTGCGTTCGAGCCGCCCTCAAATAAATCCTCCACGCAATAAAACGGAGGAATCCGCAGGTCCGGTTTGTCCGTGCCGTAGGAGCGCATCGCCTGCGCGTAGGTAATACGGGGAATTTTCTGTTCGATGGTCTTGCCGGCGGCGTCGCAGACACCTTGGATGAGAGGCTCAATGACTTCATAGATCTGCTCTTCCTGCGGGAAAGACATCTCCAGATCGATCTGCGTGAATTCGGGCTGCCGGTCAGCGCGTAAATCCTCGTCGCGGAAACAGCGCACAATCTGGAAGTAGCGTTCGTACCCGCTAACCATGAGCAACTGCTTAAAGATTTGGGGAGACTGCGGCAGGGCGTAAAAATTGCCAGGCTGGACCCGGCTGGGTACAAGGTAGTCCCGCGCACCTTCTGGCGTGGAGCGCGTCATGAACGGCGTTTCAATCTCTAGGAAGCCCTGCGCGTGTAGAGCCTGCCGGATAGCCAACGTGATTTTTGAGCGCATGATGATATTGCGCTGCATGCGTGGCCGGCGCAGGTCGACATAGCGGTACTTCAAGCGGATGTCTTCTTTCACATCTACGCTGTCCTCAACCGGGAACGGGGGCGTGCGCGATTCATTCAGAATCCAAAGCTGCTCTACCGCCACTTCGACTTCACCCGTGGCGATGTTCGGATTTACTGTGTCGGCCGAGCGTTTCTCCACCGCGCCCCGCACGGCGATGACAAACTCCGGACTTAGGTCCTGCGCACGCTTGTGCGCTTCCGGGTTCTTGCTCTCATCGAACACCAGTTGCGTAATGCCGTCCCGATCGCGCAGATGAATAAAGATCAGGCCACCTAGATCACGTCTACGGTGCACCCATCCCATCAGCAAAGCGGTGTTGCCGGTATCACTGGGGCGGATTTCTCCACAACTGTTCGTCCGGCGCAGATCGCCCAAAAAATCCAATTTCACTTCAGCCATTTTTGTTTTTCGTTTATTGCGTGCCGCGCAGCCGGTCGAGGAGAGCCTGCCGGTTTAAGGTTTGTTGCTCGCCGCTGGCCATTTCTTTCAGCGCATAAGACTGCGAGACAATCTCGTTATCGCCAACGATCAGCGTATAGCGGGCCTCGTTCTTGTTCGCCAGTTCCATCATGCGTTTTAACTTACGATCCGTTCCGACTTCAACCGATAGGTTCAACTTCCGGATATCTCCAGCTAGCACCGCGCAATGCCGGAGAGCCGTATCGCCCATGGGCGCGATATACAGGTCCAGGACGGGTGCGGCGGCATGCGGTCCTGCTTCCACGGTCATGACCAACCGGTCTTCGCCGATGGAAAAGCCGATCCCCGGCGCGGGAACCTTCGATCCTAGCGTCTCAGCCAAGCCGTCATATCTTCCTCCGCCTAACAGCGCGTTCTGCGCTCCTAAAGCCCCGTGCGTGATCTCGAATGTAGTGCGCGCGTAATAATCCAGCCCGCGTACCAGTCTCGGCTTGACGGTATATCCAATGTTGCGATCGTCGAGAAACTCGCGCACCCGGCGGAAATGCTCACGGTCTTCGCTGTCTAAGAAATCCAAAATCGAGGGCAGCTTTTCGATGATGGGCTGATCCTGGGGCACCTTGCAATCCAACACGCGCAGAGGATTTGTTTCGGCGCGGCGCCGGCAATCCTCGCACATCCCGGAGACTACCTCTTTCAACTCGGCCCGCAGCGCTTCGTTGTAACGCGCGCGCGATTCCTTCGAGCCAACCGAGTTGATCAATAACTCAAATCCATGTATCCCAACTTCCCGCAGAATTGCCACCACGAGTTCGATGGTTTCCGCGTCCACCGCGGGCGAATCTGAGCCGATCACTTCGGCGCCGATTTGATAGAACTGCCGGTAGCGCCCTTTTTGCGGACGCTCCCGCCGGAACATGGGCCCGATGTAGTAGAGCTTTTGCATGCCGGACTGCTGATCCATCCGATGCTCAATGTAAGAGCGCAGAACCGAGGCGGTGTTCTCCGGACGCAGGGTGAGCGAACTGCCGTCTCGGTCTTCGAACGTATACATCTCTTTACTGACGATGTCGGTCTCTTCGCCCACTCCGCGCGCAAACAAGCTGGTCTCTTCGAGGAGCGGAGTGCGGATCTCGCGATAGTTGAACTGGTTGAAAATCCGCCGCGCCGCCGCTTCCACCTGGTTCCAGACCGCACTCGACGGCGGCAGGATGTCGCGCATCCCTTTTACGCTTTGAATCACCGCTGCTCTTCCTTATAAATAGCCGTGATTTTGACGTAGTTCTGGCAGTTCTTTCGAAAGCGTTCTTGTTCTTCGGGGGTTACCTCGCGGCGCACTTTTGCAGGTGCTCCCATGACCAGCGAATTCGGTGGTACTTCCATGCCTTCAGGCACCAAAGCGCCCGCCGCCACCACGGCGCCGCTGCCTATCTTGGCGCCGTTCAGGACTATGGCGCCGATCCCGATCAGCGCGTCATCCTCCACCACGCAACCGTGTAGTACTGCGCTGTGGCCTACCGTCACCCGGTTTCCGACAAGGCACGGATAGATCATATGGTCCACATGCAGGACGCTGTTGTCTTGAATACTGGTCTCGTAGCCGACGCGGATGTGGTTGACGTCGCCACGAATGGTAACGTTTGGCCAGACGCTCGAGCGTTCGCCAATCGTTACGTCACCAATTACTTGACCGCTTATATCAATGTAGGCGGAGGCGGCAATGCTTGGCATCACCCCGCGGTAGGGTCGAATCATGGGGAATCAGTGGACCAGTGGCAAAGCTGGTCTTTCCTGCCATCCTACCAAGCGTGACCAACTGCACTCTTCCGGCAGGACCCAATTGAAAAAAGTGCCGCAACGCGCGTGACTTAAATTAAGCGGTTCGCGAATACTTAGTGGCGCGCAAATACCGCGCGCTTTTCATAGAAAAGGAATCATTAAATGATAGGAATAGCTCGCAATTTGCTCACGATTCTCGTGAGCGCCGGAGCCGTGTTGCCAATGGCCGGAGCCGCGGCAGTAGCATCCAAACCGGGAGCGGTTTTCGTGATGACGAATGCCGCCGGTAAGAATGAAATTGTTACGTTCCAACGGACCGCGGATGGTCATTTGTTCGACGGCAGCCGCTATGAGACCGGAGGCAGGGGCAGCGGCGGGCTGGTCGATCCTCTGCAATCGCAAGGTTCCCTGACGCTGAGTCAAGATCATTCGATGTTGTTTGCGGTGAATTCGGGGAGCGGAACTTTGTCCGTTTTCAGCGTTAAAAAGGCGACTCTGTCCCTTGTAGAAAAGGTACCCACCGGCGGTAGTGCGCCGGTCGCCGTCGCTCAATTTCAGAATCTGGTCTTCGTCCTCAATACGGGTGGGAGTGGAAGTGTGGTGAGCTTCCGGTTGGACCCCAGCGGTCTGAAAAAGATCGCTCACTCCACCGTGTTTCTGACGTCAAGCAATGCCGCGGGAGCGTCGCTCGCCGTCAGTCCGGACGGCCAATTTCTGCTTGTTTCGGAACGGCTGGGGAACAATATTGACGCATTCCGTATTCAAGCGGATGGCACTCTCGCTCCGGTTGTTGTGACTCCTAGCGTGGGTGCGGGCGCGTTCTCAGTCATCTTTGCCCCGAACGGAACTGCAATTGTCTCGGAGACAGGTCCTGCCGGGACAACCAATGAATCGGCGGTCTCGTCCTACTCACTTATGAGCAACGGGATGCTCTCCCCGATCAGCAAGAGCGTTCCCACCCTGGGCACCGCAAATTGCTGGAACGTCATCACTCCGGACGGCAAATTTGTCTATGTGTCGAATTCGGCCTCCGCAACGGTCGCGGGATTCGCGATTGGTCAAGGTGGCAATTTAACTCCGATCGCGGGAACGGTCGTGGGTACGAATCCCGCGGGAAGCGCTAACCTCGATATAGCGGCGAGCGATGACGGAAAGTATCTGTTTACCTTGAACGCCGGAACAGGCAACATCAGTATCTTCGGTATCCAGCAGGATGGCGCTTTGACCAATCTTGGCGATGCCGGCGATCTGCCCAAAGCATCGGGCTTTAACGGAATAGCAGCTTTCTAATCAGCGGATCTGTGACCCATTTTGTAACTAACGGACGAGTAAAGCGTCTCACGACGAAGACAAGCAACAGGAGAATGTAATGGATCAATTTGCTTTATTGGCACTCTTAGATGCCAAGCCGGGAAAAGAAAAAGAAGTCGAAAGTTTTCTGAAGTCAGCGCAGCCCTTGGCTCTACAAGAAACAGGCACGACGACATGGTACGCGGTGAAAATTGGGCCATCGAAATATGGCATCTTCGACACGTTTGCCAACGAGGAAGACCAGAACGCCCACCTGACCGGAGAGATTGCGAAGGCTCTATTCGCTAGAGCTGAAGAGTTGTTCGCCACGCCGCCGCAGGTTGAGAAACTGCAGGTACTGGCTTCGAAATCCCCAGGCGTCTAAGACTATTAAGCTGCTCACGCAACTCGCTCCGGTGTAGACGCCCTACATGCCTCTGAAGACTGGCCATCAAAACCGGATCGAGTTGCGGCGTCGCGTGGATGTAACATTTGTAGGAGCGGAGCGAGCGGCTGTGGTTATGGATTGAGCGTCAGGGTGGCCTTTCCGCCAGCGCCGTCGTAAATCAACTCAATGGAACGGATGCCCTGGGTCTTGCTGCGGTATTGGAAGAACATGAGTCCAGCCAGGGGCAGGGGGCGATCTCCCTCCGGCAACGAGGCTTTTTGAGCACGCTGTTCCCACGAGCGTTGTAGCGGCACAGGGACATGAACCACCGGGGGCGGGGAATCGTTCTGACCTCCACCACCGGTGCTCAAACTGGATTTCGATTTAGCTGGAGGCTCCGGCGGCTGCCATTCAGGGTCCTTGAGGGATCTGGCAACCACCACGTACGACTGTCTCGCTAGCGGCGTCTTTTTTCCATTAATGCGCAGGGAAAAGTCGTTTATGGACAGGTTGAGCCGCGCTTGCGGCGGCCCGAAGAGCGCGGCTTCGACTACAACAAAGTCTTCGGTCGAGAGCATTTGCTCCGGCGTTGGGACCGCGTGTCCCACGAAGTCGGCGGCAATCGTCACGGTGCCCGCCTGCGCCTGGGCCTGGTAGTCGCCTGGCGTTGCTCTTGCCGGCATCCCCTTCGCTTCATTTACTTGCGCTTCTTTAGCAGGTGTTTCCTGTCCCTGCACGCACAGACCGATGGCGCCGCTTAAAACCCCGGTACTCAAGACAGCAATTCTTAACAGTCGCATTTCAGCTCACAAACTAGCATAGGATATTGTTGATCTCATGACGCGGCTCCTGGCCGGTTTGTTCCTTACAGCAGTTTTTGCGGCTGCATCTCCCAAAAAACAAGTACTAGCCGATAACCTGACGGGTGGTTATCAAGTGATTGCGTGCGACGTAAACGGTGATGGCAAGCGAGATCTGATTGCGCTGGCTCCCGGCTTGCTTGACTTGGTTTGGTTCGAAAACCCCAGCTGGGAACGGCACGTGATGGCGACCAATCTTCCGCACATGATTAACGTCGCTTGCTGGAGCAAGGGCGCGCATGCGATTCCCACGGTGGTTGTCGCTTACGGATTCTCAAATAATCCCGCGGACAGTCCGGGACTGGTTTCGGTGTTGACTGCCGGGCACGACCCGCGGCAGCCCTGGACGGTGACGGAGATAGACAAGTTGCCGACCTCGCACCGGCTGCGCTGGGCAGATATCGACGGCACTGGAAACAAAGTGCTCATCAATGCGCCGCTGGCGGCGGCAAACGCGCAGCGTCCCAATTACGCCGGACATGTGCCGCTGTCTTACTATCATCCGCGCGATTGGAAGCGGCGGAGTATCAGTGACTCCGAGGAAGGAATCCTGCATGGAATCTTTGTGACGGATTGGGATCACAACGGGCGCGACGCGATTTTGATTGGCAGCTTTCTCGGCGTTCATCTGTACCGGTTCGGGCGGGACGGCAATTGGACGCGCACGGAAATCTCAAAGGGCAGTGAGGAGCCGTGGCCGAAGAGTGGAACCAGCGATATCAGCGTTGGATTCCTGGGCAAAGAACGCTTTCTTGCGGCAATTGAACCCTGGCATGGAAATGAGGCTGTAGTTTACCGCAACCAAGCGGGCTCCTGGCGGCGCGAGGTCATCGATGACACGCTGTTGGATGCGCACACCATTGAGGCGGTTGACCTGAACCATGACGGCAATGACGAAATTGTGGCTGGAATGCGCGGAAAGCCATATGCCGTCTACATATATAACTGGGATGGCTCTCAGTGGAAGCGGCAGCCTCTCGAACAAGGAGAAGTTTCGGCGGCCAGTTGCGCGGTTGCGGACTTGGATGCCGATGGGTATTCCGACATCTCCTGCATCGGTGGGGCGACGCACAACCTGGTCGTTTACTGGGACCCGCTAAAGTAAAGTCCTTGATACTAAACGATCAAGCGTATCTCATGTCTTCCAACTAGGAAGAGTATACTTACGAGCGTACCAGCAAATGCAGTTGACGCGTACCAAGCAGGAGCACGAGCTCCCGGCGACTCCCGATGGCGAGCAAGTCCGCGCCGAACTGGCTGCGATTCTGGACAGCGCGGTGTTTCGCACCAGTAAACGCTGCCGTGATTTTCTGCGGTACGTGGTGACGCAAACGCTCCAGGGAGATTTCCAAAGTCTTCGAGAGCGCTCACTCGCGGTGGAAGTGTTTGGACGGAGAACGGACGCGGCTCTCGGCGATGACAGCATTGTGCGGGTTGGCGCTAGAGAGGTCCGGAAGCGGCTCGCGCAATATTACATGACCGAAGGCGCGCAAGCCGCGATTCGGATCGATCTGCCTCCGGGTTCTTACGTGCCTATTTTTCACGCGCAACCCGCACAGGCACTGGAGCGGCCCGCAGTGGGCGGCGAGGCGGTTGTTCCCTTAGCCTTCCCAGTTGCGCCCACGAGTCAACTCGCGGCTAAACCAGTTGCGGCTAAATCACTTTTGGCTAAACCAGACCGTAGCCAGAATAAGAAGAAATGGCTGATCGCATCGGGTATCGTTGCCGCACTACTGAGCGGGGCGGTGTTTTGGCGTACCACACGGCTGGCCGTTCCGGAGGAGTTCGATACGTTTTGGCAGCCTGCTTTCGTTCAACACGCGCCGGTTTTCCTAGGTATGGCTCACCCGATCGTTTATCATCCGTCGAACCGGCTGATTAAGCTCGATGAAGAGGCTAACGGCGCGGAAACGGCGCTGCAGCGGCAGGTCCGGGTCGCGGCCGAGCCCAAGCGTAATGATTACGTCCCGGTTTTCGATCAATATGTCGGCTTTGGCGATGCCATGGCGGCATCACGGCTTTCGATTCTCTTTGCTCAGCACCACCGTCCAGTGACGGCACGGCTGGCCAGCAAGCTGAATTTTGTGGATTTGCGGGACTCGCCGGCCATTCTCATCGGAGCGTTCACCAACCGCTGGACAACCGAATTGGTGCAGGGATTTCGATACCGCTTTCAGATTTCTCTGGGCGTCCCATGGATTCTGGATTCGGCAACCGGAAAACGCTGGTTACTCGCTGGAAAGACAGAGAACGGCCTGGCAAACGAAGACTACATCCTGATTTGCCGCCTGACGCGTACGCAAACTGGCGGGTTCGTTATCATCGCGGCAGGACTGACGCAGTATGGCACCGAAGAAGCGGGGAGGATCTTGAGCGATCCCGAATCTCTGGCGCCGATTTTGCGAAGAGTGCCACCGGATTGGCGGAACAGAGATTTGGAACTGGTCCTGCACTCACAGGTCTTGGGTGAGACATCTACCGCGCCGGAATTAGTTGCCTGGCATGTGTGGTGAACGGCTCGCTTTGCTTCTTACCAGACATGCCAAGCGATCAGTTCGGACGCGCTTGTGGAGTTTTCAACCACTTTCGCATGAAAGACAAGTTCCAGATTGCGGGATTGCCAGTTCCGGCCGATTTTTCGAAGCGTGTCGTTCAGGCGCTCCGGATCGGCTAGTAACCGGCCGGCCGCTTCGGTTCCAAACTGGGTGAGTCCAGCGGCAATCAGCATGAGCTTGCCGGAGGGAGAATTCGACAGCCGGCAGATGAGGAAGTAGTCGTCCGAAGCGGTGCCATCGTCTTTTTTGGACGGAATGTTCCAATGGCGGGCAGGGATGGTCGAATCCAGGAGTTCCGGTATCCCGCGCACATTGTATCCGAAGTGGATGCGAAATGGCTCAGACAGTTCGACCGTCCAGCGGTTGGTAAATGAACCAATCAAGGCGGAAGGGGCTTCGCGAAGATCGGCGAACTCTAGCTTGTCAGCGGAGCGGATGCGAACGCTTCCAGAGTGGCGGCCCATCAAAGCCGAAATGTCGCTGGCCGCCAGTGCGTCGCCATAGCCTACATACTGGTCCAGCACAGGCACCATATCCGACCCGTCGAGTTCCTTCGGAAGCAACTGGAGGGGACGCTGAATGGGCAGGCGGGACGGTCCCAAGCGCTGATTGTTAAGATGAACCGCCCGGGAGGAAGGGTGGTACACAATCGGATGCGCGATTGCGATCAGCACCGGATCGGGCGACCGCCAAATCGGATTCCAGAATTCGTCGAAAGCACTTGCCGGGGAGAATTTGGCCGCCAGAGCTATTGCCACTGCCACGGTCAGGCCGATGCCCACTGCCCAGAAAGGCCACGCCCCCGGGCGCCAGGGCGGCTGAGGTCTTGGAACTTCACTTTCCTTCACAGGATCTTCGGCACTGAGTACTGGCACCTTTTGCGGCGGGGCTTCGACTGATTCCGCATATAAGAACAGCGGCACGTATGAGCCAGGAGCTAATTCGAAACGCACTCGCTCCTGCATGCCCTCCGGACTTGCGTAATACTGTGCGAGCCGCTTGCGAACTTCGCGGGCGCCACCACGCACAATGGTGTCCTCTCCCGAGTCCCAGGAGGAGGGCCGGTCGAAAACATCGGTTGCCAGAGTACGCTCTTTGAGGCTGTGGGCGTGACCCTCCATCACCTCGCTTACGACATAGCTCAGGAAGCGATGACAGCGTTTGCTGCTTCGAAATTGCGGGCTGGAGAGAACTCGTTCCAGATGGAAGCGGACCTCTTCCGCCGGAATCTCATCTATGCCCTCCGGGTAGCTACGGTTTTTCAGACTAACCCCCGGACATCAGTTATACCATCCGCTGGATTATAAGTCTCTTGCCCTCAACGAATTTCACGGTGCAATCACCGGGTGTCCCGTTGCGCCGGATCTGCGAACGGCGACATCATAGCCGCCAGATCAGGTGGAGATAATAGCTTTATTTAGTGCTCTTCGTCGCAGCCGACCGGAACGGTACAAGGGCTTGTGAAAGACGAATCGGGAGGTGTGGAAGCAATTCAATATCAAAATAGACGTTTCACAGAGCCGCTCAGTTGATATCACGCTCAAGGTAGGCGCGGTCACCGAACAAGTAGAAGTGCAAGCCTCGGCGACGGCGCTCGATACTGGGACATCGGCCACGGGGCAAGGGATCGATACGAGGAAAGTGGTGGACTTGCCGCTGGTTCTCGAACGGACTCACCTTCCTGGCGTCGTTCACGGGTGGCAAGACGACGCTGAGTAATCCAACCATCAACCAATCGTTCAATACGTCTGTTTTCTCGCGGCCGGCGCAGTTCACCATCGGGAACGCCGGCCGCACTTTACCTGACGTTCGAAACCCTGGGGTGATCAACGCCGATCTGTCTCTCTTCAAGAACAACTATTTCGGCAAGGAGAGCAGAGACAATCTACAATTCCGCGTCGAGATGTTTAACTCGCTGAACCACCCGCAATTCAACGCTCCGAATACGGGCCTCCAATCGGGCAGCGCATTTGGGACCATCACTTCGTTGGCAAACCCGTCTCGTATTATCCAACTGGCGGTAAGTTCAACTTCTAAGCCGCAGCTACTAGGGACCAATCGGAAAGTATTAGAATCCTGTTCCCGGAAAGTTTCTATGCATTCCGGGAACTTACTATTTTGCGTCTACCCTCCAGATATTAATCACATTCCCGCTACAAAATAACTCCCGCCGTATCAGCAGATTTCACGGTGCAATCACGGGGTATCCCGTTGCGTGGGCTTCCTGACAGCGCAATCATAGCCGCCAGATTAGGCGCGTGGCGAGATCGCCAGCAAAGTCCCGCTGAAAGCCCAGAGGAGTACAACAAACGCATTATGAAGCATGTTTCCTTCATTGCAGCTTTGATGCTGCTATTTACTTTTCATCTTCCGGGCCAAACGCCCACCGGAACGGTACAAGGTGTTGTGACAGACCAATCGGGAGCCGTGGTTGCCGCGGCAAAAGTCAGCGTCGTGAATACCGGCACGAACGAAACGAAGGAATTGACCACGGACGCCTCGGGGCACTATGTAGTGCCATTTCTGACTCCGGGGACCTATAGTGTGTCCATCGCGGCGGCTGGTTTCAATGGGTCGAAAGAGACGAACATCAAAATAGACGTTGGGCAGAACCGCGAGGTAGACTTTGCGCTCAAGGTAGGAGCCGTTAGCGAACAAGTGGAAGTGCAGGCTTCGGCCGCAGCCCTGGACACCGAGACATCCAGCACAGGACAGGTGATCGATACAAGAAAAGTAGTAGATTTGCCACTCAATGGCCGTAACCCTTTCGCATTGGCAAGCTTGGTTCCGGGCGTGAACAACGTGGGTAACGCATCCACGCCGCACATTGGTGGGTCGCGGAACGCTGTGAATGAAGAACAACTCGACGGCATGACCAACATCTTGCCGGAGAACAATGTCGGCAACAATGCTGCTGCGTATACTCCGATTGTCGACTCGGTGCAAGAGTTCAGCGTGCAGACAAACTCACTCTCGGCGGAGTATGGGCGTTTTGGCGGCGGTGTGATCAACGTCGTGACGAAATCGGGAACGAACGATTGGCACGGCGGGTTGTTCGAATTCCAGCGGAACGCCGTTTTGAACGCGAATAACTTTTTCGCCAATCGGAGCGGTCAAGCCAAGCCGTCCTCGAATGAACGCCAATACGGCGGCACTCTCGGCGGTCCCATCGACATTCCGAAGATTTATGACGGCCACAACCGCACGTTTTTCTTCTTTGGATTCCAAGGAGACAATGCGACTGCGGCGGCCACCGATACTCTTACCGTTCCCACGGCGCAGGTGCTGGGCGGTAACTTTGCAGGCATCGCCAATATCTACGATCCGACGGCCGCTCTCACATTGAACTCCGCCGGCCAATATGTCAGGCAACCGTTCGCGGGTAATCAGATTCCCAAAAATCAGTTGAACCCCGTGGCGCTTGCCGCAGCGTCCTACTTCCCAGCTCCTAATGCAGGAGCCCCAGGGGCACAAACCAACAACTTCGTTGCCAGCGGCAGCACGGGAAACAACGATTACAAATGGGATAGCCGACTAGATCACAATTTTACTGCAAACTGGCACATGTTCTTTCGGCTGTCGCACGATTGGAATAACAGCACGCCGCTTTACGACTATGGCCCCACCAACCCAGCTTCCCCAGTGGGTAGCGGCTCGGTCACGGGCGGTTCTTGGAGCGCCTCCATGGATCACACCCTTACCCTTAGCCCGACTCTAGTGGCCGACTTCCGCTACGGCTTTGCGCGATCGATCACGTCGGACACTCCGCTCGGAGCAGGCTTTCTACCCAGCTCACTCGGACTCCCCACGTCTCTCGATCAGGTGGCAGCCCAACGTGTTCTGGAGTTTCCCCGCTTCGCCTTTTCCAACGGAGCGAACCTCGGAAATAACGGCTATGTCGATTTGATTCAGAATGCGAGCGCGCACGATGTCACCGCGAGTCTGACCAAGATTCTGAGCCACCACACCATCAAGTTCGGCGGCGAGTGGCGCAAGATGTTCCTGAACTTCTTGCAATATGGATTCCCGGACGGCCAGTTCAATTTTGACCAAACCTGGACGCAACAGGTCCTCAACAGCTCTAACGGTACGGGCAGTCCTTATGCTTCCTTCCTGTTGGGCCTGCCTGTTAACACAAGCAGCAACCCAAGTCAGGTGACGCATGAACCGACTGCGGCTAGCTCGAGCTCCTACGCGGCTCTATACGTTCAAGACGATTGGAAAGTCAGCTCGAAACTGACGCTGAACATCGGCTTGCGTTGGGATGTCGATATCCCTCGCACCGAACGCTATAACCAGTTGTCGTATTGGGACCCGAACCTGCCCTCTCCGATCCAAGGCCAGGTGGCGGCAAACGCGTGCCTCTACTGTGCAAATCTGGTCGGTCAGATGGTCTTTGTGGGTACGCCGCAAAGCAAGTATGGACGAGCCCAAGGGCCAACCCAGTGGAAAGACTTTGCTCCGCGCTTCGGTTTCGCCTATAGCCAGGACAGCAAGACTGTGATCCGCGGCGGTTTTGGCATCTCTTACGCTCCTTCCGCGCTGCAGGCCGCCGGCACCACTGGCGCACCAGGCGTACAAGGGTTCGGCAGCACCACCGCCATCAACCCCACGTTCACCAACCAACAAACCATCAACGCCACCCTGAGCAACCCCTTTCCGCAAGGATTTACTTTGCCGCAGGGTGCGGCTGGTGGACCTAGTACGCAGTTGGGCCTCAACATTGGTGAGTCCTTCTTCAACTCTTATCGCAACCCGTATTCGATTGAATGGAATTTCAACATTCAGCGGCAGCTTCCGGGGAACATGACGCTGGAAGTCGGGTATATTGCGAACCGCGGCTTATTCCTGGTGGATGGCGAATTGACTCAGCCGTACTCCCAAGTGAACCCCGCCTACGCTTCGCTCGGAAATCAGCTTACATCCCAAGTGGCAAACCCCTTCTATGGAGTGATCACCACGCCCGGATCGCTGCTGACCCAGCAGACGGTTTCCTACAATCAACTGCTCGCGCCATATCCGCAATATTCCAGCGTCGGCAGCTTCCGCAAACCAGGAGCCACGTCTTTCTATAACGGCATCATCGCTCGAGTGGACAAGCGTTTCTCCAATGGGCTGACGTTCCTCGCGTCATTCACCGGGGGCAAGACGATGGACGACTCGGCAGCCGCGGTCACCTATCTTGGGACCGTCAGCAGCACTCGGGCGGACCAATATAATCGCCGTTTGGAGTGGTCCGTTTCTCCGCAGGACGTCTCCAAGAGCTTGATCGGCAGCTTCGTTTATGAGCTTCCTTTCGGTAAAGGGAAGACGTTCGTAAATGCGGCGCCGAAGGTTGCGAATGTTCTGGTTTCGGGTTGGAGCGTCAACGGCATTCTCACTTTCCAGACGGGTACGCCGGTTATTCTAGGCGCCGCCCTCAATCAGACGCAACTCTTGACCGCTGCTCAACGGCCGAGTAACAACGGTACAAACGCGGCTCTTCAAAACCCGACCATTAACCAATGGTTCAATACCTCGGTTTTCTCGCAGCCGGCGGAGTTCACCATCGGGAATACGGGCCGTACCTTGCCGGATGTTCGCAATCCTGGCATCGCGAATGCCGATATCTCGTTCTTCAAGAATAACTACTTCGGCAAGGAGAGCAAGGACAATCTGCAATTCCGCGTTGAGATGTTTAACTCGCTCAACCACCCGCAATTCAATGCTCCGAATACGAGCCTCCAGGCGGGTTCCGCGTTCGGGACCATCACGTCTACGGTGACGGGAAACCCGGGGCGTGTCATCCAACTAGCTGTGAAGTTTAACTTCTAGCTGAAACGAACCGCGCCAAGGACACCGCTCGTGCCCAATGTCGTTTACGTCTGTTGACTCCGAGCCGGAAGCGTTAGCGCCCACGATGCTCGGTCACTCACGAATTTCCCCACGTAAACGGCATTGCTCTTGTGCCCTTGGCGCATTCTCCACTCGGAAGGTACAGCCGGAAATAAGGTTTATTCTTTGCCTAACAGCGCTTCGGCCACCCTCAACCGGCCATCGGTGGTCTTATCGACGAAGAACCGCCTGACGCTGTTGTCTTCGACCACGGCCGCCCCGAATCGAGTGGCGATTAATAGATGGCCATCTATGCGCAGAATGCTGTTCGCGATGTCAGGCAAGTCAATCTTTGTGACGTTCTCGGTCGTTCTGTCAAACCGCAGGAGACCGCCGGCGCTGTCTCCCCATTCGCAGCGATGCGCAAGCGCGAGCCATACGGCTTCCGGCTCCACCAGCAGCGCCGTGACTGACGAGTTCACGACCTCCGGAGGAGACCAGATCCGGTATTGACGCTGCTCCGCGTCGAAGTATCCAAATCCTCCGACTCCCGAAATCCCTTCACCGTCGTAAAACGTCTTACCGAACCAAAGAGTGTTGCCGGCGGTCTGAGTTGGCCCTATTTCTTCATCAATGGTTGTTGCTTGTTTGGTCCAGCCGTTTTTGACGCTTTGAGGGCGTGTTTGGGCGAATACGTCGTAAGTCGTCTGCGGCAACGGATAGGGTTTCGCCGTCTTACCGGTATGCTCCCGAATGGCCAGGCGAGTAGCCAAAGAGATTGCCTCACTTTCCTGGACGAGTGTGAAGCTGGCGCCGGGCCCGAAACGTACCGGTTTGAATGGCCGGTCAAGCAAATTGATCCACTTCTGTGCTTCAGGGTGTTTCAATAGCCCGAAGGGCGGAGATGCGGCGGGCGTGTAGCGTACGACTACGCTCTGGTGTTGATAGTTATTCGCGAAAACCGTGCCGGCGAGCACGGTGCTGTCACCTGATGCAATTATCCGGGCCATCGGGAATTGCCGGTAGTCCGTCTGTTTCAGCAGGGCCTTTGCGCGGATGTCGTAGACGAACTTTCGATTCGTGACATCGTCGCCCTTCTCTGGAGTACAGGAAAGCACGACATCCGTGGCGGTGGCCCGCTGTACTCGTGCTGCGCAATCGTCGTCACGCCCAGCTTCCAGCGCAACTTGGTAGACCATTGCCGGCTGCTCGCGGCTTTGCAGGAAAAGGCCCAAAGTTTGCTTCGGGCCCCACCAAAAATAATCCGCGGTTCCGGGCTCGTACTCTTTTGGCGTGCCGAACGCGATGACCAGATCCAAGTTCGGATCGACCGCCACGCGCTTCCACACGCGCACGTGATAAACGTTGGGGGCTTTCCGCAGCAGCGGGACTATGGCTCGATCCGGAGGCTCAGCAGACAACTGGCAGGCAGCCAGGAGCCAAAGCAAATGTATCGGTAGAACGCGCCGGATCCGCAAGGCTCAATAGTATCTTGACTAGACTGACCGGTGATCGACGGATTGAATCAAGCCGCGAATGTAGCCGTAGCAGAACGCAAACGACTGCAGGCCGTCCGTGTCATTGTGCGCCAGCGGGACATGATCGGGCATCAGCAGATAGGGATAGTTTAGCTCCCGGTACAGTTGAATCGCTTTGACGAAATCGATGTCGCCTTCGTCCGGATAGACCTCTATGAAATCGTCGCGGCGGCCGCGAATGTTGCGGAAGTGGACATTGAATATTTTCTGTCGCGAACCGAAGTAGCGGATGACGTCGAAAATCTCCGTACCCGGATTCTGCAGCATCTCCGAAACGGTCCCCTGGCAGAAGTTGAGTCCGTGATAGGGGCTTTCCTTGATGCTGATAAATTTCTTCAAGCCATCAACTGTTCCAAGGACTCGCACAACCCCTTGATAGCCCTCAGGCGGTACGCCCGGATCGTGCGGATGACACGCCAACCGGACTTTGTATTCGTTGGCGACGGGGACAACGTGATCGAGGAAATAGGTGATGCGCTCCCAAAACATGTCGGCGTTTACCTTGCCGGCACGCGTGAGAGGCGGATTCGGATGCGCTTCGGCGAATTTCCAGGTGCTGTACTGGGCGTCCCCGCGGCCTTGCGTGCGGCCGGTGCGCAGCACGCCCAGAAGACTCATGTTGTATTTGATGGACGGCAAGCCTGTTTGCGCGCAGTTCTTGATTAAAGTCTGAAAGGCTTCAATGTCGCGGTCGCGCTCAGGACTATCGGCCAGCATAATCGCCGGATGTTTTTCCTTGTCTATGTGGCTGGATGCGAGAAAGGGCGGCGCCACGCATTCGATGTTGATGCCATTCTTCGTCGCCAAATCCCGCATGCGGTTCAGTTCATCGGCGGTGGCATACAGCCGGCCATCCGCGATCTCGGGGTAGCCGCAGATATCCTTGATTCCGTAGCGGGCGAGATATTTCAAGTGAGTATCGGTGGTCGGTGCGCTCTGGCATCCAAGTTTGAGTGGCGCCCGTTTCGTCGTGGCGGCAGAGGCCGCATCGGAGAGTGTCGCGCCGAGTCCAATTACCGCGCCGGTGGAAGAGAGGAATTGCCGTCGATCCAAGAAATATATCCTTTCGCGGCTCCTAACGTATCTCAACTGGCTTTAAGATTCAATAAAAGCCGTGAACTACGAAGGAGCCGCCTGACTAATTCCAGCGGGTCTTGCCGGCCAGAAGAGAGCCCAACCAAACGCCCAGGAAGCCCAAGGCGACGCTCAGCGTCACGTTTAAAACGGCCACAAGAGGAACTCCGCCTTTCACCGCCGCGAAACTCTCCCACTCGAAACTGGAGAACGTGGTGTAGCCGCCGAGAACACCGGTAACGAAAAACAGGCGCCAGACTGGATTCATGTCGGAGCGGCTAATGAATAGCGTCATTAATACTCCTATAAGAAAGGAGCCGGTGACATTGATCAGGAAGGTTCCCATCGGGAAAACACCGCCGTACAGCCGCGTGACATAAGTACCGGCAACAAAGCGCAGAGCAGAGCCGATTCCTCCGCCAAGCATGACGACCAGTATGTTGTTCAGCATGATTCGAATGGGAAGATCATGATATTCTTCTCAGCTTAGCTCCCGTTGGAACAGGCGCGCCAATGGTTCGCCGGGAGCATGGGCCACCCTCGACGGGTACACTCGAATTTGAACCAGAGACGACAATCGTCTCGACGAAGAACTTTGCCACAATGACGAAACAACTGAATAAATTCAGCTCGCAAATCACGCAGCCCAAATCACAGGGCGCCTCTCAAGCCATGCTCTACGCCACCGGTCTCAGCGAAGAGGACATGGGGAAGCCGCAGATAGGAATTGCCAGCGTCTGGTTCGAGGGAAACCCATGCAATATGCATCTCCTCAGCCTTGCTGAAAAGGTTAAAGAGGGCGTGAAGGCCGCGGACATGGTGGGTATGCGGTTCAACACAGTCGGAGTCAGCGACGGAATTTCGATGGGAACCGACGGGATGAGCTTTTCTTTGCAATCTCGCGATCTTATAGCGGATTCCATTGAAACGGTTATGAGCGGGCAGTGGTACGACGCCAATGTGTCGATCCCGGGCTGCGATAAGAACATGCCGGGATGCCTCATCGCCATGGGACGGCTCAACCGTCCGGCGCTGATGATTTATGGCGGGACCATTCGCGCCGGACATCATGGCAAGGAGAAGCTGGACATTGTTTCCGCTTTTCAAAGTTACGGTCAATTTATCGGCCAGCACATTGATGAAAAGGAGCGGAAGGCGATCGTGCGGCATGCCTGTCCGGGTGCAGGCGCCTGCGGAGGCATGTACACCGCTAATACAATGGCCTCCGCCATTGAGGCGTTGGGCATGTCTCTCCCGTATAGCGCGTCCACGCCGGCCGAAGATCCACAAAAGCTTGAGGAGTGTCTCCGTGCCGGGTTCGCCATCAAAAATCTGCTGGAGCTCGACATTAAGCCCCGCGACATCATGACACGCGCGGCATTCGAAAACGCCATGGTGGTGCTTACCGCGCTTGGCGGCTCCACCAATGCTGTTCTGCATCTGATCGCCATGGCCCGCGCGGTTGGAGTGGACTTAACGATCGATGATTTCCAGCGCGTCAGTGATCGCACTCCTCTTCTCGCCGACTTCAAGCCGAGCGGCGCCTATGTCATGGAAGATCTCCACGGAGTAGGCGGAGTTCCAGCGGTCTGTAAGCTTCTGCTCGAAGGCGGACTGCTCAATGGCGATTGCCTGACCGTGACAGGCAAAACGCTGCGGGAGAACGTGCAGGACTTGCCCGGTCTGCAGGCCGGACAACCGATAGTGCGGCCGCTCAGCGATCCGTTGAAGACGTCGGGCCATCTCCAGATTTTGAAAGGGAACCTTGCTCCTGAAGGCGCGGTCGCAAAGATTACCGGGAAAGAGGGACTTCGCTTTTCAGGACCGGCAAAGGTGTTCGATTCAGAAGAGGATATGCTCCACGCGCTCGAAAAAAACGAGATCGCGAAAGGGGACGTCATCGTTATCCGCTACGAAGGGCCGAAAGGCGGCCCTGGCATGCCCGAGATGCTGACGCCGACCTCCGCCATCATGGGTGCCGGTTTAGGGAAGGATGTCGCTCTGATTACCGATGGCCGCTTTTCAGGTGGTTCCCACGGTTTTATCGTTGGACATGTGACACCCGAGGCGCAAGACGGAGGACCCATTGCCCTGATTCGGACCGGCGACCTCATCACCATCGATGCCGCGAAGAATCTGCTTGCGGTTGAACTGTCTTCCGACGAACTCGCCCGGCGGCGCGCACAGTGGCAGATGCCCCCGTTCAAGGCCACGCGCGGCACCTTGGCGAAATACATTCGCCTTGTGAAGAGCGCGGCTCTGGGCTGTGTTACCGACGAAGAATGATCTCGCTACGGAAGTCCGTTTCGCAAAATACGCCGTTTCTTCGCCTTTAGCAAAAATCCGCGAAATTTCCTGTATCGTTGTGGAAACCGGCTGTGTCACCGTGTACACGTCATTTACTTAAGAATGGAACTGATAGTCGGCGTCACTCTTCCAACAGTCCAAACTGTTGACTCCGAGCCGGAAGCGTAAGCGACCACTATGCGCCATTTCTCACGAATTTCCTAAGTAAACGGCATTGAGCGTTAGCCCGCCGTGCGGCAATCACAGCCTGAGAACTTTTCTCAATATCGAAACAACCGTCAACTAATCAGAGACTTAGGTCTCTCCGCGGCGCCTTGAACCATGTTCGTCCGTCTATCGCGGCGGCTAGCCTGAGAATCGCCGATGTGCCGACCAAGGCACGCCTTCGGCCTTTCTCGGGTATCGAACATGAAAACACGATTTTGTATTCTGTTATTTGCAATTTCTTCCTGGCTGGGGGCGCAGTCCGTCCATCTTACCGTTCCGGCTGTTGACTCGTCCGGCGCGACGGTAACCAGCGGCACTGCTTATTTCACCTGGCAGCCCTTTATGAGTACGGCTGGAACTTGGGTGCCAGCCTCTCAACTGACACGGCCGATCAGCGGCGGTGTCCTCGATGTTACTCTGGCCGCCTCTGACAACTACGTCTATTCCGTCTTGATCATGAGCGGTGGCAACGCCAGTACCTTTCGTTGGAAGGTCCCCGCTGCCGGCGCCTCAAGCATCGCCCAGTTGAACCAGGCGTCTTCCGCGCCCGCGCTCAACGCAACTTCCATACAGGGAAATGCGTTCAAAGCCGGGCTACCGAGCGCCAGCCAAGCCTATCTTTGGAACGCCACTACCAAACAATTCGAATTGGGCGCCGTGAGCGGCGGCACTGGTGGCGCCGGATCCTTGGCGGCGGCAAATAATCTCTCCGATTTAGCTAGCGTTTCGACGGCGCGTACAAATCTGGGACTCGGTACTGCCGCAACCCAGCTGGCTTCGGCTTTTGACGCGAGCGGAGCGGCTACAGCGGCGGTGGCGGCAATTCCGGTTTCCGCTTCCGGGCAGACCAGTCCGGCTCTTTTGAGCGTGGCCGACCGGACTTCCTTTGCCGCGAAACAAGCCGCCTTGCCATTCACTCCTGAAAACTCAGCGAATAAGGGAGCCGTGAGCGGTTATGCGCCATTAAACGCCAGCAGTGTAGTGCCATTGGCGAATATCCCCACGATTCCTTATTCCCAGACTTCAGGTGTTCAGGCAGCGCTGGGCTACACAGCCCAAAACGCAGCCACTGCGAATAGTAACAATGCCGGTATCGGCAATTGTCCGGCCGGGCAGTTTGCCGTCGGTACCGCGGCGGGCGGCACCCAGCCATGCGCCAGTGTGCCTGGAACTGGCGGCCCTCTCAAGCTACCCCTCAACACCAATTACGCGCTCTCGACGAACAACACTGTTGGAGGAGGAGCGCCCTTTACTTGGCTATTCAATCAAGAAACCTTTGCCGGGACCGTGGACACTCAGTCCGCGCAGGGATACAACATTTGTGCGAATGGATCGCAATGCGTTGCGAGCGAACCCGCCTTCTTCTGGGGGATGGAAGACAAGTATTCGGTATCCGGCTCAAACTACGTGGAGGCTTATCTCCAATACCAACCGACCGTGCAAGGTGCGTCACGGCCTCTTTTCATTCAGATCAATCGGGACAATAATACCGTCACTGATTTTGAACTCAACACGGACACAGGTGTCGGATTTCATAGTTGGGCGGACAACTCTAAATTGTGGGCGTTAATGAATCCAACTTCGTTCAGTATGTTGGGGAGTCCGACGCAGACAACTGATACCGCGGCAGTGATTCGGGGCCAGAACGGCAGGTTTGGATCGCTGCGGCTGGACAACGGAACGACCGGGTTTCAGGTTGCCAGCGTTTCCGATAACGTGAATATCTGGGAGTTTGATCTTCCCGGCCAAAACAACTGGATCAAATACAACAACACGCAGACTGTTTTTGGCGGCAGCGACGATTTTACAGGAGCAACCAGCACGTTTGAATCACCGGCCGGCAGCAGCCGTACCGCCGTGATTATTAAACAGTCGGTAGGCAACCCACAACCCGTGCTGGCCTTTCAAAATTCCTCCGGCGTGCAAGGTGCGGCTGTTCTTCCGAGCGGCACTATCCAAAGCATTGCCTATCAGGGATTGGGTGCTTCCCCGGCCGTTTCGTTCGGCACGGGCACCGGTAGCATGGGAGCCAGCAGCACCAACGCGGCCGGAACTATTACCAGCACAACCTCTGGCCCCATTACCTTCACGCTGACATGGGCGAGTTCCTTTGCCTATGCTCACCGGGCAGTATGTACCTTCACCGACGAGACCACTCCGGCGAATAAGATTCAGGCGATTCAAGCAACGGCTCCGACAACCACGAAGCTGACAGCCTCAGGCGCCACCACGACCGGGGACATCATTTCGTACTCGTGCATCGGGTACTAGCAAAGCGATGTTATTCGGCGTTCGCTCAAGAGAATATGACCGGCCATGGGACACCAAGTATGCAGAGTTGTTCGACCAATAGTTATCCAGCAAACTTATTACGCATGAAATAAAACACATTTCATGTGGCATATGGTGCGGTAGCCTGGTCGTTTTTCTGAAATAGTCAGCCGGTGTTTCGCCGGACACAGTCATTCTATGGAGAGCCGGATACTTATCTGTTTTCTGGGTGCTGTTCTTCTGCCGGGCATCTGTCCGGCGCAAGATGTACCAGCACCCGGAGTTACGCTCAGTGCTATCCGCTCCGGTTACATACTCGGACCTGCCGATCAACTTACTATCTTTGTGGCGGACCTAGAGGACTTCAACGATCGCCCGGTGCAGGTGGACCTGCGAGGTGACGTGAACTTACCAGTCGCGGGACGTGTCCACGCGGCCGGGCTTACCACGGATCGGCTCGAAAAAGAAATCGAGAAGCGCTTGAGCACCATCCTGAACGAGCCGCGCGTCGTGGTGGAGATCCGGCAGTTCCATAGTCAACCAGTCTCGGTTTTAGGATCTGTCAACTCTCCGGGTGAACATCAGCTGGAAGGCCGCAAGACTCTATTCGCCATTCTCTCGGCCGCCGGTGGTCTTCGAGCGGATGCCGGAAACGCTGTTAAAGTGACCCGGAGTCTCAAGTGGGGAAGAATTCCCCTACCTAACGCACAGGATGATCCGACCGGTCAATATAGCGTCGCTTCCGTCAGCGCCAAGAGTATTATCAACGCTACCGATCCCGCGGAGAATATTGTCATCCGGCCCGAGGACGTCATTTCCGTCACCAAGGCTGATCTGGTCTACTGCGTTGGCTCAGTCCATAAGCCGGGCGGCTTTGCGATGGGCGAGGCCGAATCTCTCTCGGCATTGCAAGTTCTTTCGCTGGCGGAGGGTCTGGACAGAAACGCCGCTCCGCAGCAGGCAAAAATTCTTCGGGCTGTTCCTGGAAGCAGTGTCCGAACCGAAGTCGCCCTGAATCTCAAGAAGCTGATGGCTGGAAAGGGGTCTGATCTTGCGCTCAAATCCGGCGACATTCTATTCATTCCCAACAGTGCGGCTCGAAGTGCTCTCGCTCGCACGTCCGAAGCAGCCATCCAGATCGCCACTGGTGTCGCCATCTACGGTCGGCTCTAGCCATGCAAACCTATGATCCACGGCCGCCTGAGCCACTGGAGCCTGAGCCTCCGGAACCCGGAAACGTACTTGTCCGCTACTCGCCGATTGGAAGTCTGGCGACCATCCACGGGAATGACCGCAGCGGGGAGCCTGAAGGTGGCGGTCTCGCAGAATACTGGCGCAACCTCCGCCGCCACAAAGCTATTTGGCTTATCTTCGCCTTCTCGGGCGCCTTGGCGGGGTTTCTGGTCGCTGTTCCGCAAACTCCCGTCTACGAAGCTCATGCCTCGCTTGAGATCGTCGGATTGAATGATAACTTCATGAACTTCAGGGAAATCAGCCCCGTCGCGGCAACCGGCGCGACACCGGAAGCTTCCGATATCCAGACTCAAATCAAGATCCTGCAAAGCGAGTCTCTCGCTGACCGGGTCGTCTCCAAGTTGCGCTCTGACCAGCGTTTCTTGACAGAAGCCCCGACGCGCCTGTCCACTTGGCGCAAAGTTCTACATCTACCTGAATCCTCGGCTGAGCAAGCCGCCGTGGAAAATCTGATCCGCATCGCCAAGAGTCTGAAAGTTCGAGCAGCCGGCCAGACGCGGGTTCTTGAGCTCACGGTTGACTCCACGAATCCACAACTCGCCGCCGGTTTTGCCAACACGCTTGCGGCTGAATTCATTGAACAAAATCTCGAGTCCCGGTGGAAGAGCACTGAAAAAACGAGCGATTGGCTCAGTCATCAGTTAGATGGAATGCGCGTGAGACTGGAGCATTCCGAAGATGCGCTGCAGGCTTATGCACGTCAATCCGGACTCATTTTCACCGATGAAAAGACAAATGTTTCGGGCGAAAAACTTCGCCAGCTGCAGACGGAACTTTCGGCTGCCACCGGCGAGCGCATCGCGAGGCAGTCGCGCGCCGAACTAGCCCAATCCAGTGCGCCCGAGGCTCTTCCGGATGTCCTGGATGATGTTGGACTGCGAGAGACCCAATTGAAAATGACCGACCTGCGCAGTCAAATCGCGGATCTCCGCGCGGTTTACACTCCCGAGTTCATAAAAATCAAACGTCTCCAAGCGGAACTGGCTATTCGTCAATTTGCGTTTGACCGCGACCGTACTGCCGTGCTCGCCCGGATCCGCAATGAATATCAGGCGGCCGCCCGGCGGGAAGGATTACTAAGTGCGGCTTATCAGGCACAGGCGAAAGAGGTGTCGGGCCAAGGCGAGCGCACTATTCAATACAACATTCTCAAACGCGAGGCCGATAGCAACCGCCAGCTTTACGACTCGATGCTACAGCAGTTAAAACAGTCTACGATCGCAGCGGCCATGCGAGCCAGCAACGTCCGCGTCGTGGATGCCGCAAAAGTACCTGACCATCCTTACAAACCGGATGTTTCGCAGAGTGCCGGTCTCGGGCTGCTCATCGGCGTGTTTTTGGGAGCGGTGTTTATCGTGATGCGCGACCGCACGGACCGGACCATCCAGCAGCCTCGAGATTCGGTCTTCTACTTAGGGTTGCCCGAGCTAGGCATTATTCCGTCGACCAAGTTTGATGGGGGCCGCTCCGCGATTGCCGAAAGCTTTCGCTCGACCCTCCTCTCTATTTTGTTTGCCACCAACGATAAGGCCCGTCCGAAGGTGTTGGTGCTTGCCAGTGCCGGATCGGGAGATGGCAAATCGATGATTGTCAGTAATCTTGCCATTGCCATGGCGGAAGTAGAACAGCGGGTTCTAGTGATTGACGCCGATATGCGGCGTCCACGCCAACACGAAATCTTTTCCATGAGCAATGAGCGTGGACTAAGCAGCATTCTGCGGGAGAAGGTTGCTCTCAACGGAGACCAGTCATTAGGAGGACTCATCCGGGAGAGCGAGATTGCCGGGTTGTTTGTGTTAACGAGCGGCCCGGAGACTTCTTCCGCGACGAGTCTGCTTTACGGCGCTCATATGCGCGCTCTTTTGAAGTATGCGCGGGGGCAATTCGACGCGATTCTAATCGATACGCCTCCAATGTTACAGATACCGGATGCCCGGGTTGTCGCCCGCATGGCCGATGCCGCGCTGATCGTTATCCGTGCCGGGAAAACCACGCGAGATGCCGCCTTGGCGGCCCGCCAGCGGTTCAATGAAGACGGCACCACCATCCTCGGTACTATATTTAACGATTGGAATCCGAAGCTGTCGCCCAATGGTTATTACGGATATCACGATAGCAGCTATCGTCATCATTCCCCGCAAGTCAAAAGCGCGGATAAATAGCCATGAGCCGCGGCATGTGGTGGTCCCTGCTGTCAACGGTTTGCACAGCGGGCGGGAGTTTATTGATAACTCCAATTCTTGTTCACACGCTCGGGGCCCTCGAGTTTGGGATTTATTCGCTGGTAATCGCCTTTGCATCTTATTTTGGATTATTCGATCTGGGCCTGACTTGGGCCGCAACCCGCTACTTTACAGAGGATCTAGCTCGGGCGGACAGTGTGGCTCTTACCGAGCGGTTCCGAACTCTACAGATATTTTTCCTCGGGATCGGCGTTGCCTGTATCATCGCCAGCATCTGGATTGGCCCACCGATGCTGCGCGCGGCCGGCGCGTCATCAGACACCCATACGCTGCTGGCGCTTGTTATGGGAACGGCTGCCTTCACGCTCGCGCTTCAGATCCAACTCTTTGGAGCGCTACTGCGCGCGGCCCAGCACTTCGCTCCTTTCGGCCGCGCCATTACTCTGGGCAGCGCATTGCTTCCGCTTGGCTCCTACGCCATGGTACGTCTCGGGCAGGGACTCTTAGGGCTACTCGCTGTGAACTTAATAGTCAATCTTGTGGTGCTGTCGGTTTGTTGGTCTTTCAGTGTTCATACCCTTCGTTCCCGGGGCCAGGCCCGGCGATTCGACATTTCCTATCTGCGGCAGATGCTGAGTTTCGGCGGATGGTCTACGCTTTCCCGCGTAGTGATGATTGTCATGCTCCAGATGGACCGCCTGGCAGTGGCTCTAATTGGCCAGGTCTCGGGGCTCACTTACTACGCAGTGCCCGCAAGCGTCGCTTCCCGTATCAACGTGCTCGCTGGTCCTGCCACGAGCATATTCTTCGCACGCGCCAGTTCTCTTTACGCAGAGAAGAGAAGCGCCGAACTCATGCGGCAGCACGCCAGAGCGTTCCGCTTCCTTTTGTGGTCTGGCGTCGCCCTGGGAATGCCGCTCATTATGGCCGGCCCGGCGTTTCTCTCTGTTTGGATAGGACCGGAAATGGCGCAGCGGGGCGGACTGATTTTGATCGTGTTCGCGGTTGGCTACTCTCTTACTTCAATCGCTTCCTTGGATGCCGTAACAATAGAGGCATCGGGCCGTGCGGGTTGGACGGCAACAAACATGCTGCTTTGGTGTGCGCCCGTGATTGTAGGAGTCGCCTCGTTCGCCGGACGTTACGGGATCGCCGCTATAGCATTCGGTATAGCGGCGTGGCAGTGTGGCGTAGCCTTCACGAACATTATTCTGTGCCGCCGTCTGGGAATACCCACGTCCGGCAGGAGTTGGTTGGGAACACTAGTAACGGCATCGCTTGCGTTCGCTATAGGAAATATTCTGCGTCCGTATGTAACCACGGTTGGCTCCGGACTAGCAGTCATGTCCGCGGTGAGCTTGACCGCGCTGGCTGTTGGATCGGTGGCGGTGCTGTCCTCCAGCGACCGCACGGCCTTGGTAGGTTTCGTGTCGAATAGTCCCATATCAGTTCAGCAGATGGAGTCTCTCTGAATTCTTTATTTGCCTCCATACTTTCCGAGCAGACCGTGATTGCCGAGTCCGGCGAACGCTTTCCATATCACTCGGGAGTGAGCGCCGGAGTTTGCGAAGTGCTTGCACAAGAGGTCGCGGGGATGAAGCGGCCAAGAGTGCTTGAAATCGGAATGGCTTACGGCACGTCCTCGGTGCACTTGGCCGATGGAATCGAAAGAGCCGGCGGCGGCGAGTTACTCTCCATCGATCCGAATCAATACACGCAATGGCACGGAATTGGGGTTCGGCTACTCAAGCAGACGGGGCACGGAGATTTTTCGCGTTTGATTGAGGCTCCGTCGTGGCGCGCACTACCGGAGCTTGCCGGTGAAGGCGAAGCGTTCGATTTTATTTTTGTTGACGGCTGGCATAGCTTCGATCATGTCTTTGTCGACTTCTTCTTCTGTGATCAACTGTTGCGGCCCGGCGGTCTCATTGCGTTTCATGATTGCGGCATGCCTGCCACCGCAAAAGTCCTTCGATTTATAGAGACACACAAAGCCTACGTGCTGCACCGCCGTGTGCCCTATGGATTCAACGCCAGGGGGTGGGTGAAATGGTGGTTTCTGCGCCAGGCGAGCCGTCTGCATCGCATCGCGCGTTTCTTGGCCAGAGCTGAAACCGTGCTCGAGCCGGCGCCCTTTCGGGAGGAATGCCGGATCTACAAGAAAGCCTGTGAATCAGAGGTGCCGTGGGACCATCATCGCTCCTTTTAATGCTCCCGGAATCGCCTTACCCGCCGCAGTGCGGTAACGCTCTGCGGGATGCTCAACAGATTCGGCTTCTTCAACAAATGGGTTTCGCTGTCTGCTTGCTCCTGATTCAGCGGCGCGTCGATTTGCGCGGACGGGACCTTGATTTCGTCCCGTGCGGAATTGAAGTAACCTATGCGAATCATCCGCCGGCCCGGTCTGAGCGCTTCCTTCATTTATCGTGGCGCAAACTCGGATACTTGCTATGGAGCCGGAGGCACGCTTTTGCGTGGTGGACTTGCGCTGCGCATCCGGCGGAGTTCTTAGCGGCTGAGGCAGAACGGAGAAAACCCGCCGCCATACTTCTTCGATCCATATTTATCGACACGCTTGGGGTCCTTCGAGGCTCCTACTCCGGACCTATTGTCGTCGATTGTCACGACGCTGACGTGCATCTGGCCGTTGAGGCGATGCGCTCGGTTCCTTCTTGGCGTCGTTTGGGACCGCTGGCAAACTTACGCGCGATTCGCCGGGCTTGCCGATCCTATCTTCCCCTGGCGGATGAAATATGGGCTGTCTCAGAGCAAGACGCCGAACGAATACGGAGTCAAGCGAAGGTGGGCCGGGTTGTTGTCATTCCCAGTGCAATGGAAGATCCCGACGCGGGCGCTCCCGTTCCGGGAGAAGAGCCTATAGCGGCCATGATCGCGAACTATGGTTACGGCCCGAATTCCAATGGGGCGCGTTGGTTGATGGAGAAGGTATGGCCAACAGTTTTGCAAGCTATGCCGGCGGCTCGTCTAGAGTTCATTGGCGCGAACATGCATGCGGGACTTGAACAAAAGTGTCGTTCCACGCCCGGTTCAACGGTCTTCGGCCGTGTTGACAATCTAGATCCCGTCTATCGCCGGGCAGCTGTGCTCGTCGTGCCGGTCCTCGAAGGAGGAGGCACGCGATTGAAGATTGTGGAGGCTTGGCGGCAGGGCAAGGCTGTCTTGACTACAAGCAAGGGCATTGAAGGATTAGCGGCGCCGGTAGGCTGCGCTGTCATCGCCGACGACCCGTTGCTGTTCGCCCGGGAATTAGTGGCGCTTTTCCGCGACCGATTGAGGCGGCAGGCGCTCGGAAATACTGGACGTGCTTTCATGCGTGACCATTTGTCGCACGCCAAAGTGTTCGAGATCATTAAAAACCAGTCTCTACTGACAGACGTGGTACTCCAGTGAAAATACTCATCATTGGCGAGTTCTCGGAAGGAAGGCTAGGGGCATACTACGCGCGTGCGTTTTCCCAGCTAGGCGTGAGCATCGGGACTTTCGATGCCGAGAGCTGGCCTCTACCGGCGTGGCTACCTCAAAAGCGCCTGGCGAGACGAGCGGCGAGACCCTTGCGATGGGTGCAGCAACAGAAGAAATGCCTGGCGGTTGTCGCGGATGGATGGGATGCAATCATCGCGATCAAAGCCCCCTTTCTGTCGGCCGCGAGTGTTCGGGCAATCCGAAAGCTGTGTTCCAAGGCAGTCATGATCTATCCGGATTCTCCGTGGGATGGATACACACAGCGCAAACACGTGCTTCCCGTTCTTTCTCACTTCATGACTACCTTCATTTGGAGCAAAGGCCTGGTATCGGAGCTACGAGTTCGCGGCATTCGTGCGGAATATCTTCCATTTGCTCACGACCCGGTTGACTATCAGGCGCCGAGCGTCACAAGCGTCCGTCAGGAGTCCCTGGTCTTCGTCGGTCAAATGTACAAAAAACGGATCGCCTGGATTCAGGGCCTGGAAGGCTTGCCCGTTGAGGTCAGTGGCACGGGATGGGAGCAAGGTTGTTTTGGAGTCCGATCGTCCATCCGGGTAACGCGTGTCACTCGGATGGGGCGGCAGGCCTGCGACGCATACACAGCAAGTCTGGGTGCATTAAACGTTCTCGACGAAAAAAGTCTTTCCGGACATAACATGCGTACCTTTGAAATTCCTGCAACCAGAACGCTCATGATCGGGGACCGGACAGACGATATCGAATCCTGGTTTCCGGATGGCGAAGCCTCTCTGGCAGCTGCGACTTCAGGGGAGTTTCGTGAAAAATGCGAATGGGCTTTGAATCACCCTGAAGCTGCGCGGCAGATCGCGGCGCGCGCCCACACCCGGGTGCAGACGATGACGTATCGCGAAAGAGCCGAGCAAATCTTGGAGTATCTGTTCTAGATTAGGCTGCTGATCATGTTATTTGGACTCCTTCCTCGTTTTACGCTCTGTACTGGAGCAGTAATTCGTTGGCACTTAGTACGAATGTGCGTCAGGCAAAACATTCCACCGGCATCGAACTGGTCGGCCCTCGACGTGGGATGCGGCCGGGGCGAATACACTCTATGGATGTCCAGGCTCCCTCGCGCTGCCGGCGCCGTAGGGCTAGATGAAATGGAAGGTGACGCGGCAGGCGCGTTCTTTCCCACCGGACGCAAGGATGCTCCCAAAATCACATTGATCAAGGGGCTGTTTCACGCGGATGCGATTCGAGATCGTTTGCCTTTCCACCTTCTTCTCTGCGTGGACGTTTTGGAGCACATACTCGACGATGAAACATTTCTTCGAGACCTCGCCCGCTGTGGCGCTCCCCGGGCGCGCTTGATACTTCATGTTCCCGCTCGATCTCAGTGGCATCCCCTACCCAGCGCAAAGGAAGAGTTGGACCGTCAGCTCTTGCCTGGCGTGGGGCAACACGTCCGGGAAGGTTATTCTGCCGGTGAATTGCGCGCGAGACTGGCCGCGAACGGCTGGACGGTTGAAAAGACGGGAGCTACGTTTGGAAGGGCTGCCGCACTCCTCTGCGATCTCGATTACGCGCTCTCGCTAAGAGGGCCCATTTGGCGCCCGGTTCGCGCTTTCTTCATCCCACTGGCTATTGCAATCGCTTTGTATGAGTCTGTGGTTACACCCGCGTCCGGTAACGGTTGGCTTGTTGTATCTAGTCTTGATAAACCAGTGCTTCAATGAGTAAGCCCTCGCTCGGCGTTGTTTACGGCCAACCGGATCGTCTTTCTACCTCTTTCCAGACAAGATGTCTGGCGGAAGCGCTCTCTTCCCATTTCGAAGTGCAGCATCATCGCGTGCCATTGACGGAAAGACAAACATTCCAGCAACTGGCAAGACTGCGGAAGAATGCTGTTCATCTGCGGCTCCGGCCTCCCGCTGCAGACTATGTACTCTACTGCAACGATGGGTTTTTCGATCTGCGCCGGGTGCGAGGCTTCAAACTGCTTTACTGGTACGACGCCCCAACGGATTGGGCCAATTTCCCTCCGGCGCGGTGGCAGGTTGTCGATCACATTCGCTACACGAATGTAGTGACTGCGGATTTTGTCTTTGCCGTAAGCCAGGCGCAGGTCAGTCTAGCCCGCAAATTGAGGCCTGAAGGATTTGGATGCGTTACTTATCTGCCGGTGGGGGTGAACTGCGTGGAATTCTCGCCGGAAAGAGCCGACGCCGAGGCTGCGAAACGGACGTACAAGGTTCCTGAGAATAAGGTGGTCATTGGCTATTTGGGCCGGTTAGGTGTCACAGGCGAACGTTACGCCGGCCAGGCGCTGCTTGAGGCCGCGCGGAAAATAGCAGCGAAAGTAGATGCCCATTTTTTGATCGTCGGAGACGGTCCGGCTCTTAGTTTGTTCCAGCGGGATGTAGCGGCCTTGGAGCTTCAGGACCGGTTTACGTTTACCGGTTTCGTGCCCCAAAAGGTGCTATCGAGTTGCATTGCCGCGATGGATGTCTGCGTCGATACCCTGGAACCGGGCTTTCACTCCGAAGCGCGGTCAGAAACAAAGCTGAAGCAGTATATGGCCATGGGCCGTGCTTGCGTGGCCACCAATATCGGAGAAAACTGCGTCGATTTGGCTGGCGGTGCGTGCGGCGTCTTATGTGAACCCGGCTCGGAATCATTGTGCGGCGCTATTGTGGACCTCTGCCGGGATGCGGAAAGGCGAAAGCAGCTTGGCCGCTCCGCCAGGAAACGCGCGGAACTCTTCTACGATTGGCAGCGGCTGGCAGGCCGCTTGTTGACAGCCATTGGACAGGGCTGAGGATGAGTATCCAACCAAGACATGGCTTACCCCGCGACCGGGATACGCTCATACTACCTGCTTCCCTGGTGATCGCCGCGTTTGCGCTGGTCGGCGGACGGGCAGCCGGTCCGCCTGACAAACTGTTTCCCGTATGGATTGCCGTAAGCACGATCGCACTGCTATTTGCTCCTTTGGCGAGCCGGTATAGTAACCGAAAATTTCCGGATCCGCTTTGGCTCATTGCAATTCTGCACTTTGTCTACTTTGTGCTTCGTGCCGTGGGCCTTCAATACTATGGCGCTTACACGCACTTTGCTCTGGAATCTGAACAAGCGTTTGGGGCGTATGGTCAGACCGTGCTCCGGTTTGTGGCGCTGGCCGGCTGCGCCATCTACTGGGGAACATTGATACCCCAACCGTGGCGCTTACTTTCCGCCAATTTGAAGCCGGTGGCGCGGCCACTTCAGTCCAGTGATGTTCAGGGTTGGCTGCTGATGGGCGTAGTGGGTTTGCTATGCCGTCTGGGACTTGACTTTGATGACGGCTTTTGGAGGTTCGGGCTCGAATCAGCCTTTGGCCTTATTTTTTTCCTGATAATGGATGCCGGTTTGGAAGCCACTGTGGCCGCATATACGTTTGCTTCAAAGCCGGATCACAAAGTCTGTGCAACGGTCTTGCTGCTTGGCATATTCGTCTCGCTTTATTTCTTCAACTTCAAAGAGCCGATCATCATAACGTTGTTGCTGTTATTGGCCGGACGGGTGATGCTGAAACGCAGGGTTCCCTGGCTGGCAGTCACGTGCGCCGCTTTGTTTACATTGCTGGTCGTGTTCCCCTTGGTTCAAGGCCGGCGCGAGGCCGGCGTTCGCCAGGAGAGCTTTAGCGTTGAGCATTTCACGGCGCATCTGACCGGCGGCGAGCCCGCGCATGGTCCTGTTGATCTCCTGGCCAAAGCAGCAGGCCAAGTGCTTGTCCGGTTCCATGGCGCCGACAGCTTTGCAATCGTCTTGAGCCGCGTTCCGGCCGAGATCCCTCATCCTGGTGTTTCGAAGACACTTTCCCGCCTTGCCGTATCGTTTATTCCACGTTTTCTCTATCCGGACAAGCCGCTTATCCACCAAGGCTTCGCGTTTAACGAGATCTTCTTCGGAAGATCAACCGAAAACGTGTCCATCGCAACTTTCCAGATCGTCGAGGCCTATTATCTCGCCGGAATTGCGGGCATGGTCCTTATCGGGATATTTATGGGATGGGTTGGCTCGTTTATCGGGTTTCTCCGTTCTCAAATCAGCAGCCCGCTGATTTTTCCTTACTTTTGTATTTTCATCAGAACGCTGATGAACACTGAGCGAGATATCGTGCTCGTTTGGACTACCGTACTGCGAGCGGTGTTGGTGTTTTGGATCCTTCACTCAGCACTTAGTCATCTCAGAATCAATTCTTCAACTCTATGTGTGGCATCGCCGGATATTGCGACCAGAACTCCGCATGGCGCGGAAGGTTAGGCCAGGCACTTGACGCCCTGCGCCATCGAGGGCCCGATGACACCGGAACGGAATTTTTCCGTTTTGGCGACGGCGAAGTGGGACTTGGTTCTACACGGCTGGCGATAGTCGATCTCTCGGCGGCAGGCCACATGCCTATGTCGACTGCCGACGGGAATTGCTGGATCGTCTTTAACGGAGAGATCTACGACGCGCCTGTTCACCGCGCGGCGCTTGAACGCAGAGGCGTCGTGTTCAAATCGCGGACAGATACCGAGGTTCTGCTGTATGGACTGGCCCTGGATGGGTCAGCGTTTCTCGATCGCATTGATGGCATGTACGCGTTTGCGTTCTGGGATCGGCGTGAACCAGCGGGTTTGCTGCTGGGACGCGATCGCTTCGGAGAGAAGCCGCTCTTCCTTGCTGAAAGATCGGGCGCTCTCTTCTTTGCCTCCGAATTACCCGCGCTCTTGCATTTAATGGGAGGCGCCTCCCAGATCGATTTCTCCGCGCTGAAGCATATCGTCGAGTGGGGTTATGCACCGGTGGAGCGGACTGTGTTTGAAGGTGTGCGTAAGCTCCGCGCCGGCTGCTGGGAGTGGCACGGCGGTCGACGGCAAAAGGGAGAGCTGAAAGAATTAGAGAGTAATGCCGGTATAAGGAACTGCCCAACTCTGAAAGCGGCGGGCGCCATGGTGCGCTCGGCTCTGGAGGAGAGCGTGCGTGCCCGGTTGGTCGCTGACGTACCTACTGGGGTATTTCTTTCGGGCGGATTGGATTCGGCCGGTATCGCGGCAATTGCGGCCGCTTGTCTGGGGAAGCAGGAGCGGCTCAATACCTACACTGTCGGTTACGCTGAATCCGCAACTTCAGAACTGCGCCCCGCTCGTGAAATCTCCGAACGCCTGGGAACACGGCATCATGAGATCACTCTGACCGGCGAAGCGCTGCAGGCGCTTCCTTACATAGCATCGGCTTTGGGAGAGCCTGTCGGCGACCCCGCGTCCTTGCCGACTTACTTCTTGTCGGTGTTTGCGAGCCAAACGTCCACTGTTCTCCTTACGGGCGAAGGCGCCGACGAGGTGTTCTTCGGCTACCCCAGATACCTGTTGCACGATATCGCCGACCGGCTGGGACGCTTAAATCGCGCGCCCTCCAACTCTCTGGACCGGGATCGGCGCTGGAAAGGCTTACCGGGAGTGAGTTCCGGTCTCTTCGCTGCTCCGTCCGCGCCCTTGGCCCGGCATGGCTCCCTGATGAACGGCGGCGGCGCGGAGTCTTCCCGGGCGGATGATTTGGCCCGCTGGCTGCCGTCGGATGTGTTGACCAGAGTGGACCGGATGACCATGGCGGCACGCGCCACGTCGCGTGCTCCTTACCTGGCTCGCGACGTGGCGCGGCTTGGTCTCGGATTTTCGGCGAGACTGCAACGCCGGTTCCCCTTCGGCAAGATCGCGCTCCGCGAGGCGCTGAAACCTTATCTCCCGGTCTGGAAGCGATGGGGAGCCAAGCGGCCCTTCGCGGTGCCTCTGGTTGCCTGGCTCAGAGGGCCGCTCCGTGACCTATTCGACGATGTGTTCTTCGGAGAGCGGCTTTTAGAGCGCGGCTGGTTCCTTCGAAACCCGTTGCGCGCGGTAGGTGCTTCCGTATTGCAAGGGGACCGCTCCAGCGCGCGGCTTGCCTGGACGATCCTGACCCTGGAACTTTGGGCGCGTGCGCATATCGATGGCGAACGGCCTGAGAAGCCGGATCTAGAAACGACGCGCGCTAAGACCTTTCGCAAGAACCTGGTGCTGGCTCTTGATTTCCCACCGGTCACTGGCGGTATTCAGTCCTACAACCAGGAGTTATGGGGCTGCGGAGGGTTCGGTGAACTTGCCGTTGTTGCCCCTAAAACCACAGGCGACGTTTCTTATGACCAATGCTTTCCGGGAAAGATTACACGGCTATCGGCCGGGTCCGGACGTTTAGGTCGAATCGTGTATCTGGCCGCCGTCTGCTTGCACGTGCCCCGCTATTTCTTGCAAAGGCACATCGTGCATGTAGCACACACGGCGCTGTCTCCGGCAGTTTTACCCTTCTTTCGTATGTTGCCCGGACCGCTCGTTGTCTGGACATACGCGCTCGAACTAACCAATCCCCGCTTTGCACCACTTACTCGGATGCTGTTGAATCGCGCGGACCGCGTGGTCGTCATCAGCGAGTACACCCGTGGCCTGGCGGTAAGCCACGGCGCGCATCCGGAGCGCATCGTCAAAATTAGTCCTGGTGGGGACGATCTCCGGGTGAGGTTTCCTTCGGCCGACGGAGACCGGTTTAGGTCTCAACTGCAGATCGGCCGTGAAGAATCCGTCATTTTGTCTGTGGGCAGACTCTCTCCGTTTAATCGATACAAAGGGTTTGACCGGGTCATTGAAGTTGCCTCGGTGCTGGTTCAGCGTTCACGAAAGTTTCGCTGGATCGTCGCGGGAAGCGGTCCGGACCTGGACATGTATCGAGTGCGGGTGCAGTCCGCCGGACTTGATCGACACGTTCTCTTCAGCGGAAGGCTTGACGATGGATCGCTTGCGGATGCCTATGCTGGCTGCGATCTGTTTTGTCTTCTGAGCAGAGAGGAAGTCCGTGCGGGCGGCACTCTAGCGGAGGGGTATGGGATTGTTTTCGTGCAAGCTGGGAGCTTCGGAAAACCGGTCCTCGGATTAAACCGGGGGGGGCGTCTCGGATGCTGTCATCCAAGGCGAGACCGGCGTTCTGCTTGCATCCGATGAAGCACAGCACATCGCGGACAACGTGGAATGGCTCATAGATCATCCGGCCGAGCGTGAGCGCTTGGGCAGAAACGGATGCCAGTATGCCTTGGGCGCTGGAAGTTGGTCGCGGTCGCGTGCGCAGTTGCACGAAATGCTCGAAACTTTGTGAATATTCTTGCCGTGGATCCGAGTGCGAGCGTCGGCGGCGCCCAACTTAGCCTTTTGGATGTCCTCGTAGGACTTCAAGCCCGCGGGCACTCGATTCTACTTGCGGCTCCGCCAAACGGCAACTTACTGGCCGCCGCCGCGGCCAGAGGCATACGAACAGAGATTTGGAACCTGCCTCATTCGCTGCGCCGTGCCGGACAGTACACCAATAGGCTGGCTCTTCTCCTGTCAGTCTTAGGAGCAATCCGAGTGCTGTGGTCGCTCGCTGGAATAGCCCGCCGCCACCATTCGCACGTTGTTTATTCGAACGGAATAAAGAGTCACATACTAACTGGCTTGCTTCGTCTTTTCCTCTGGCGCCCCTTAGTTTGGCACGTGAGAGACTTCGTCTCGCACCGCGCAATCGCGCGTTTATTGTTTCCTCTGGCGCGGATCACTCGCATTTCCGTCATCGCCAATTCCCGAGCGGTTGCCGCCGAATGGCATCGTCGTGGTGTACCAGCCATAGTCGTTCACAACGGATTCCACTTTCAACCGCAGCGGAATGCAGAGAAGAATTCGGGGCGTCTCCAACTTCTTACAGCAGGAGTCCTTTCCGCTTGGAAAGGCTTCGACATAGTACTCCGGGCTTGTAGTTTTCTGCCGGAGCATCTCGGATGGCAATTGACCATCTGTGGGGGGGAAATCTACGAAACCGATGGTCATCTGGGGGAACGGAAGCGCCTGGAGCAACTTGCCGAGGAACTGGCGATCGCAAACCAGGTCACCTTTACGGGTATGGTTGAAGACCTCGGGCCGTATTTTCAAAAGAGCGACATCTTACTTCATGGTTCCGTGAGGCCGGAGCCTTTCGGCCGGGTCGTCGCCGAGGCAATGCTAGCCGGCGTTCCGGTAATCGCGTCCCGCGGAGGAGGCATACCGGAAATCATCCGCGCCGGGATCGACGGGTTGCTATATCCGATGGGCAATGCGCAGGAGCTTTGTAACGCAATCTGTTGTCTCGCAGAGGATACCAGCCGCCGCAGCGCAATGGGAAAAACGGCCCGCGCCCGGATCTTGGCGGACTTTTCCCTAGACGGCAAGATTGACCGGATTGAGCAGATCTTAATTACTAGTTCATAAGGAACACCATGCGGAAAAGGGCGTTAATCACAGGGATCACCGGTCAAGATGGAAGTTATCTTGCGGAACACCTGCTTGACCTTGGATATGAAGTCCACGGGTTCATTCGGCGGGTCGCTCTTGAGCAACCGCGGCATCGCCTCAGCCGGCTACTTCATTTATTGGACCGGCTCACTCTGCATGAGGTCAATGTAGAAAGTTGCGCCAGCATCTTTCACATGCTAAGCCGTCACAAATTTGACGAATGCTATCACCTTGCGGCACAGAGCTTCGTGGCGGACAGCTTCAATGACGGTTTCTCGACTATCGCGACAAACTTAAATGGCACGCATCACATGCTCTCGGCTCTGCGCGAGCTACAGCCAAAGTGTAAGTTTTATTTTGCCGGATCGAGCGAAATGTTCGGGAAAGTGCAGTCTGCTCCGCAGAACGAGACTACGCAGTTCTATCCGAGAAGTCCATACGGCATCAGCAAGGTTACCGGCCACTATCTGACGGTGAATTATCGTGAGGCTTACGGGATGTTTGGATGCACAGGTATCCTTTTCAATCACGAGAGCCCGCGGCGAGGATTTGAATTCGTGACGAGAAAGATCACTCACGCCGCCGCCCGGATAAAGCTCGGATTGCAGCAGGAACTCCGCCTCGGCAGCCTCGACTCCAGACGCGATTGGGGACATGCCGCCGATTATGTGCGGGCGATGCAGTTGATGCTGCAGCATCCGGAACCGGGCGACTATGTCATTGCGACCGGCCAGACGCATAGCGTAAAAGAGTTTTGCGAACTGGCTTTCGACGAGCTCGGACTGGATTATCGGGACTATGTAAAGGTTGATCCGGCTTTCAAACGGCCTATCGAAGGAGACATCCTAGTTGGAGATGCATCGAAGGCCAAAGTGCTTCTGGGATGGACGCCTACGCGGTCGTTTGGCCAACTGGTGAGAGAAATGGTGAAGTTTGACCTCTACGCGCTAGATCCCGATCAGGCGTACCTAGCCGCTTATTCTCAAACTGCAGTGGCCTAACGCGCAGATTCGGCGCATTCCATGCGAATCTTACAGGTAGGTAAATTCTATTACCCTGAAAGGGGCGGCATTGAAACCCATTTGCGCGCACTTGCCAGAGGGCTTCAGGGACAGGCGGAAGTCACGGTGGTTGTTGCCGGCAAACGGCTACCGGCCGCGGAGTATATTGACGGGGTCAAGATTGAACGCCTTGCCGTAGCACTAACCGCGTTCGGCGCGCCGATCTGCCCGCAGTTGATTGCCAGGCTGCGGCGGGCCGATTCGGACATCGTGCATGTGCATCTGCCGAATCCCTGGGCGGCAATTGCCTACCTTGCAAGCTGTTGCAGACGCCCCTTGGTTGTTTCTTATCACAGCGACGTTGTGCGGCAATCCGCCATTGAACCGGCGTTTCGTCCCGTTCTTCTCCAATTCCTGAAACGGGCGTCCGTGATCATCTGCTCGTCGGAAAACCTTCTAAAGCACTCCCAAATCCTGCGCAAGTTTCGGGACCGTTGTGTCGTGGTCCCGTATGGAATAGATCCACAACACACGAAGTTGGTGGACATAGCCCGGGTGAATTCGATTACAGCGGAATATAACAGACCTATCATCCTGGCGGTCGGTAGATTGGTCTATTACAAAGGCTTTGAGTATCTGATAGGCGCAATGAAGGACGTGGAGGCCTCGCTCGTTATCGTCGGCAGAGGTCCACGAAAGAAAGAGCTGCTTCAATTGGCGTCGGATTTAGGGGTCGCCCGGAAAGTAACAATTCTCGATCAGGTAGAGGACGTGCAACCTTACTATCATGCGGCGGAAATATTTGTGCTTCCCTCCACCGCCCGTAGCGAAGCATTTGGAATTGTCCAGATAGAGGCGATGGCCGCCGGGAAACCGGTCGTGAATACCGAGTTGGCGACGGGCGTACCATTTGTTTCTCAGCATGGCAGGACGGGGCTGACTGTACCGCCTGCAAATCGGCAAGCGCTGGCCGAGGCAATGAATCGGTTGCTGGACGATCCCGAATTGCGTCGCCGGTATGGAAGCGCCGCTCGTCAGCGCGCGCAGCAGGAGTTCAATCTTGCGGACATGGTATCCCGGACACTGGACGTGTACCGGGCCACCATCGCTGAGGCTGACGCGCTCTCCGGTAGGCAACTGAGCTTCAAGGCCGCAGCCGGGGAATGAGCGATGTCCTCTTTCCTCATCCTGGCGGTCACGAGCGTTCTGTTCACCCTCGTGCTCACTCCTTGCGTCCGCGACTTGTTTCACTCACTCGGAGTGGTGGATTCTCCCGACACCAGCCGGAGGTTTCACCATCATCCTCTTCCTCGTGTCGGAGGCATCGCCATAGTGCTGTCTTTTGTCCTCTCGGCGGGAGTTGCAGAACTCTTGCAGCCGTCTTCCGCTTTAATTGCGAAGATCCTTCCCGCCGCAGTCCTGGTCTTCTGCATTGGGCTCCTGGATGACTTGATCCGTCTTAAACCGTGGCACAAGCTGATTGGACAAATTGCCGTTGCAATGATCGCTTATGCTTCAGGCGTGCGAGTGCTCGGAATAGGCGGAGCCGAATTCAATCCATTGCTGGTCCTCGTCATCACTGTGTTCTGGCTGGTCGTCTGCAGCAATGCCATTAATCTGATGGACGGGTCGGACGGTCTGGCGGCCGGCGTGAGCCTAATAGCAGCGGCAACTATGCTGCTCGCGGCCGCCATTCAACACAACACACCGCTGGTCTTCGCAATCGTCCCCTTAGTCGGCGGCCTGATCGGCTTTCTCCGTTATAACTTCCATCCGGCAAGCGTCTTCCTCGGGGATTGCGGAAGCCTGTTTATTGGGTTTCTGCTGGGCTGTTATGGCGCGTTATGGAGTGAGACATCCATCACTATCCTCGGTATGACCGCTCCGCTCATTGCCCTTTCCCTTCCTTTGGCCGATACCGCGATCGCCATCAGCCGCCGCTTCCTGTGCCATCAGCCGATCTTTAAAGGTGACCGAGGCCATATCCATCACCGTCTTCTCGATGGAGGTCTTCCGCCCGCTAAAGTGGCCCTGATTTTGTATAGCATCTGCGCCGTCGCCGGTATCCTGTCGCTCTGCATGGGGAACTCTTACCTGGCGGTTCCGGCCATTCTGCTTTTTGGCTTTCTAGCATGGCTGGGTGTTCGGCGTCTCGGCTACGTTGAATTTCACACTTTTGCCCGCATTCTCGTCCAAGGTTCGTTTCGCGGATTCCTCCGCTCGCAAATTGCTATTCAAGAACTAGAAGTGAAGCTTGAACTTGCGAGCACCGCCGACGAGTTCTGGAATGCGGTGCGGAATTCGTATCAGGAATTTGGTCTTGCGAAGATACATATGCGGCTGGCCGGTCAAATGTATTTCGCAGGCAAGCCCGAGACCGATGCGTCTGGAGGTGCGTGGAGCTTGACGATCTCCTTTGCGGACGGCGATTTCGTCGAAATGACCCGTCAAGTTCAGATTAGTAATAGCGATGAACCCATCGCGGCCTTCGCGGACATTATTAAACGAACTCTCAAAACACGGCGCCTCATTTTTCTTGCGAGCTCCGAGCCCGCGAAACCGCGCGTTCTTCTTTCCCGCGCCGCTTCGGTTGGAGCTTGACTGGCGCTCTTTATGGAATGATAACTGCGGCGCCGTCGATAGAGTCATTCTTGATTGCCACCAGGGCTTCGTTGGCTTGATCGAGCGTAAAAACCGTCACTTTGGGCTGCAGGCCAATGTCTCCGGCGATCTTGAGGAATTCACGTGCGTCTGATCGCGTCATGTTTGCCACGCTGCGAATTTGGCGCTCTCCCCAGAGCAGCCGGTCGTAATCGAATGCGGGAATACGATCCAGGTGAATCGCATTGATCGCAACGATTCCGCCTTTTCGCAGACTGGAAAGCGCAGCAATTACCACGTCTCCGCTGGGGGCGAATGTGATAGCGCGGTCCAGTTCCACCGGCGGTTTTTCCTTTTCGCTGCCCACCCACGTTGCTCCCAGAGATAGCGCCAACTGACGGTGCGACGATCCGCGCGTGGAAACATACACTTTGCACTTCCAAGAGAGCAGAACGGCAATCGCCAACGAAGCGGAAGCGCCGAAGCCAAATAGCCCCACCTGGTCGCCCGGTTCCACTCCCGCGACACGAAGACTGCGAAAACCGATAATGCCCGCGCATAGTAATGGCGCAGCGTGTAAATCGTCGAGCGAACCAGGCAGAGGAAATACGAAATCGGCACGGGCGACGGCGTATTCCGCATAGCCTCCATTGACGGTGTAGCCCGTGAACGTGGGCGAATCGCAAAGATTTTCCAGGCCGCGCCGGCAGTATGGGCAGTTTCCGTCTACACCCCCCACCCAAGAGACGCCGACCCGGGATCCCAACGGCAGTTCGGCTGTGGCCCCACCCACCACGTCGCCGACAATCTGATGTCCAGGGATTACTTGTTCCTGCTGAGGCGGCAGTTCTCCCTCCACGATGTGCAGGTCGGTTCTACAGACGCCACAGGCGCGAACGCGAAGCAGAATTTGCCCCGGACCGGCTTGCGGTTGGGAACGCTCTTCAATATGAAGAGGCTTGGTCAAAACGGCTCCGGGTGAACGAAGCGTAGCGGCCTTCATCAGCTTTGACGCCATAGGCTTTGATATTCTCAAAAGTTATAGGACAGTTGAGGTTTTCCGATGTCAGGACATAGCAAGTGGGCCACGATCAAGCACAAGAAGGCGGCCACGGACGCCAAACGCGGGAAGATATTCACTCGGCTCATTAAAGAAATCATGATCGCTGCGCGCAGCGGCGGCGACGCCGATATGAATCCCCGGCTGCGGACGGCGGTTGTGGCGGCCAAAGCGGTCAGCATGCCTGCCGATAACATCAAGCGCGCGATCATGCGCGGTACAGGCGAGCTTGAGGGTGGGCAGATCGACGAAATCCTCTACGAAGGATACGGTCCCGGAGGAGCCGCGGTGCTGGTTAATGTGGCCACGGATAACCGCAATCGGACGGTAAGCGAAGTCCGTCATCTGTTTTCGAAGATGGGCGGCAATCTGGGCGAAGTCGGCAGTGTGGCCTGGATGTTTGAGCGAAAAAGTCAGATCATTGTCGATGGGGAGAAGGCAAGCGAAGACCAGATAATGGCCATCGCTCTCGACGCGGGCGCCGATGACATCCGCGATCAGGATGGGGCCTGGGAGATTTTGTCCGTGCCGGAGGCGCACGAAGCCGTAATGCAGGCGCTTGAAAAGGCAGGCATTCCCACGGAGTCGTCCGAAATCGGTATGATTCCCAAGAACACCATCAAATTGGAAGGTAAAGCCGCGCAGAACATGCTGAAGCTGTACGACGCTCTTGAGGAGCACGACGATGTGCAAAACGTCTACGGTAACTATGAAGTGGACGAGGCAGACGTAGAAGCGCTGGCTTAGGCCATGCGAATCGCCGGCATAGATTGCGGTACCGAGAGAACCGGATTCGGAGTGATCGATTCCGATGGCCGGTCGCACACTTTCGTGACGGCAGGGGTCATCCGCACCAAGGCAGTGGATGCGCTGGAAAACCGGCTTAAGCTCATCGCTGCCGAACTGCGAAGCATCTTCCAGAGCTTTACGCCTCAGGCGGTCGCAGTGGAGGCAGTATTTCATGCGATCAATGCCCGGTCCGCGCTGAAATTGGCCCATGTGCGGGGAGTGGCGCTTCTGCAGGCTGCCGAAGCCGGTTTAACGGTAACTGAGTATTCGCCTCTGGAAGTGAAGATGAGCGTGGTGGGCTATGGGCGGGCCGAGAAGCAGCAAGTTCTGATGATGGTGCATTCCTTGCTGCGCATAGATGACCAGTTCGCGTCCTATGATGTCTCCGACGCCCTGGCGGTTGCCATTTGTCATGGCACACGCTGCACTCACCTGCTTCCTGCCGGAGTCCGCGGATGAAGATCCTGCTGCTCTCCATGGTTTTCGGTTGCTTCCTTGCGTCCGCAACGGAGAAAGTACAGTTTACGAAGAGTTTTCCAGGAAGTATCCCGGCATTCTGTTCGGTTGAGGTGGAAAAATCCGGCGCGCTACGTTACAAAGAATCGGCGGCGGAAGAGCCACTGCAGGCGCAAATGCAGGAAGCGGATGTAGCCGCTCTGTTTGCGATGGCGGAGAAGCTGGAGTATTTCAAGACGCCGCTGGAATCGGGTTTGAAAGTAGCAAACACCGGAAAGAAAACGTTCCGCTATGAGAGCGATAGCGGTGCTGCGACCGAGGTTGTTTTTAACTATTCACTGAATGAGACGGCAAAGCAGTTGCTTGAGCGCTTTGAGCAGATTGCGGCGACCGAGCGCTCGTACATCGACCTGGATAGAGCGATTCATTTCGACAAGCTAGGCGTCAACGATGCACTGGCGCAGGTGGAATCACTTTGGCTGCGTAAAGAACTGGCTACGCCGGAGCAGTTTCTACCGTTGCTAACGAGAATTGTGTCGCACGAAACGTTTATGCACCTGGTGCGAGAGCGGGCGGCCAGACTGAAGGATGAATTTCTAGCTCCGGCCCGCGCGAGCGCGGCCGGGCAAAAATAAAATGAATACCGCGACGCCGTTTGAACGCATCATTTGGATCGTGTTGGACAGCGTTGGCATCGGAGCGATGCCCGATGCGAGTGACTATGGAGACGAAGGTAGCGACACGCTTGGCCACCTCTCCATGAAGCGGAAAATGGAGCTTCCGAATCTGTGCAGGTTAGGCTTGGCCAACATCAGAAACCTGGCCGGCTTGCCGCGCCGTGAACATCCGGCTGGGGCTTACGGCAAATGCCGGCTGGCTTCGCCGGGCAAAGATACCACCACCGGGCATTGGGAAATGGCGGGCATCATTCTCGAAAAGCCTTTCCCCGTTTACCGGCACGGGTTTCCACCGGAGATCATCACCGGGTTCGAAGAGAAAATCGGGCGGAAGATTCTTGGCAATAAGGCCGCTTCGGGTACTGAGATCATTCAGGAACTCGGAGAGGAGCACATGCGCACCGGGTCGCCGATTGTGTACACTTCCGCCGATAGCGTTTTTCAGATCGCCGCGCATGAGCAGATCGTCCCCGTGGATGAGTTGTACCGTATATGCGAAATCGCGCGGGACATGCTGCGCGGGCCACATGAAGTAGGGCGGGTGATTGCACGGCCGTTCCTGGGCCAGCCCGGAAATTTTTTCCGCACTCCGAATCGCCACGATTATGCCGTGCCGCCGCCGCAGGGAATGCTGCTTGATCAGCTCGCCCACCGGGACGTTCCCGTGTACGCGATCGGCAAGATTTCAGACATTTTCCTGGGCCGCGGCGTCACCGAGTCGGTGAAAACCAAGAACAATGACGACGGCATGGAAAAGACCATGACGGCTATGCGAGAGCTTCCGCGTGGGTTGATTTTTGTGAACCTCGTGGATTTCGATCAGCAGTATGGCCACCGCAACGACATACCCGGCTACGCGCGAGCCTTGGAGGCCACGGACCGCTGGCTGCCGAATCTGGAACTGCAACCAGGCGACATGCTGATTATCACGGCGGACCATGGTTGCGACCCCACCACGCCTTCTACCGATCATTCGCGCGAATATACGCCGTTGTTAGTCTATGGGAATCACGTAAAGGGCGGCTGGAATCTGGGCACGCGCGGCAGTTTGGCGGATATTGGCCAAACCGTGGCGGAGAACTTCGGAGCTACGCTCATCGCAGGCCAGAGCTTTTTGCAGGACATATTCGATGCAGGGTGTATTCAATAGCGGAACCGGAAAGGATCAGCGGTACAGCCTATGAGACGTCGGATTATAGCGGGGAATTGGAAGATGTACAAAACCCCGCGCGAGACGGCCACATTTTTTGAGCGTTTCAAGTCGCTGGCGGAAGGCACGGAAAGCGACCGCTGCGAGGTAGTCGTGTTTCCTCCGGCTATCAATATCCCGACAGCGGTGCAAGCCAGCCAGGCAACCCGGATTCAAGTTGGTGGGCAGAACTTATATTGGGGAAAAGAAGGCGCTTTCACTGGTGAAATCTCCGGAGAGATGCTGATTGCGGCGGGCGCCCAATGGGTTTTGGCCGGACATAGCGAGCGGCGGCATGTGGTTGCTAACGAGACGGATGCGGATGTTTTGAAAAAGACGCAAGCGGCGTTGGCGGCTGGTTTAACGCCCATCATCTGTGTCGGCGAACGCCTGGAGGAACACAAGGCGGGCAAGACCAATGAAGTGCTGGTACGGCAATTTGCCGGCGGGGCAGCCGGTCTCACCGAGGAGCAGTTTGCAAAAATCGTGGTCGCGTACGAGCCGGTCTGGGCCATTGGCACCGGACACACGGCGACGCCGGAGATAGCGTCGGCGGCGCATCGCCTCATTCGCACCGAAGCTGCAAAGCGTTTTGGCCAAGATGCCGCGCAAAAACTGCGCATTCTGTACGGCGGCAGCGTCAAGCCGGATAATATCGCAGGCTTGATGCGCGAAGCGGAACTCGACGGCGCCCTGGTGGGCGGCGCTAGCCTTGATCCCGAGTCTTTCTTGAGGCTGGTGAGGGCGGCTTAGCATCAGTATCCCTTTGAGCGGGCGCTTTGCCGGGAAGGCCGAACGGATTTTCGTGAACTCGTTCGCGGATACCGGCATGCAGGGTTTTCGCAAGCGAAATGCTGGCATCGCCGAATTTATTGCGAATTTGATCCACCGACCGAAAGGCTTCCCGCAGGCGTGCCGTCTGAGGTTCTTCGAGCAGGTTCATCTGGCCTTCGGACGCATCCAGAGAACCTGCGTGCACCCCCAGCAGGCGAATGGGCGTTTTGCCGTCCCAAGCCTGGCGGAAAAGGCCTATGACTGCGCCGGCGATTTCCCGATCGAGCTGAGTGGCGTGATCGAGCGAGCAAGCTCGCGTGATGGTGACGAAATCTTCATTGCGTAATTTAAGCGAGACCGTGCGCGAATAAAGTTGGTGTTCCCGCAGCCGCTTCGCCACCATCTCCGATAGCTTTAGCAAGGCAGTCTCAAGTTGTTGCCTGTCGGCGGTATCTTCGCCAAATGTATGCTCGTGGCTGATGGATTTGGGGTCTTCATTGTCACCAATATCGGTATCGAACCAGCCGCCCGCATCTTGTCCACGCGCCTTGCCGGATAGGGCTAAGCCCCAGCGCCCAAAGTGCGATGCCAGAAAATCTTCTTCCAGCAGAGCCAGGTCTCCAACCCGGCGGATGCCGATGCGATGTAGCGCGGCTTCGGTTTTCTTCCCCACTCCGGGAATTTTACGCACTTCCAGCGGAGCGAGAAAATGGGCTTCCGCCCCGGGCAGAATGTAAAGCACTCCGTTCGGCTTGGCTTGGTCCGAACAGACTTTGGCCACCAGGCGTGAGCTGGCCAGGCCCAACGAGCATTTGAGGCCTGTCTCCATGCGGATTGCTTCGTGCAGGGAATGCGCGGCGCGCAAAGGCGGCCCGTGCAGCCGGCCGGTACCGGTGAGATCCAGGTAAGCTTCATCGATGGAAGCCATTTCCACTTGCGGGGAGAAGCGGTTGAGCACCGCGAAGACCTTTTTTGAGAAATCGCGATAGCGCGAAGGATGACCATCGATAAATGTGGCTTGCGGGCAGAGGCGCGCCGCGGTGCGCAACGGCATGGCGGAGTGAACGCCGAATTTGCGCGCTGCATAGGAGGCAGCAGCCACCACACCGCGTTGGTCGGCCTTGCCGCCTACTACCACCGGCCTGCCTCTGAGCGAAGGAGTTCCAGGAGCAGGCGGCCGCCGGGTTTGATTACGCTGGCCGCCTGCCAGAGCAGGCGCTGATAAATCTCCAGCCCGCTGGCGCCCGCGAATAGTGCTGCAGGCGGTTCCCAATCGCGCACTTCCTTTTGCATGGTGGCCGAATCGGCTTCCGGCACGTAAGGTGGATTGGAGACTAACAGATCGATGCTCGCAGGCGCGATGCACTCCAGCAGATCGGCGGCGAAGAAGTGCACGCTGGCGTCATGCTTGCGCCGGTTTCGCTCGGCCACCGTCAGCGCGGAAGGCGAGATATCGGACGCCAGAACGAGCCGGTTTAATTCCAACGCCAGGCTGATCGAAATCGCTCCCGAACCGGTTCCCACATCCAGCACGCGCTCCGCCTCATGTCTTGCGAGCCAGGAAATGGCAGCTTCCACCAGATGTTCGGTCTCGGGGCGGGGAATCAGCACGTCCCGATTGACATAAAATTCCCGGCCGTAAAATTCCTGGCGATGCGTGACGTACTGCGTCGGCATGCCCTTCAAGCGCTCGTTTAAATATCGGCCGTAATGAATCCAGGCGACTTCGGTTAAGTCGTCTGTTCCATGCGCGTAGAGATAGACCCGTTCGCAGCGCATGGCGTGACAGAGAAGAACTTCGGCGGTCAGGCGGGGGTCGGTGACGGCCGCCCTGTCCAGAATGTCAGCGCCCTGCAGAAGGGCTGTCTGCACGGTCACGTGAGAGGGTTAGTTGACAGGCTGGCGTTCATCACCTTGGCCGCGTAGCATCTCGGCCTGATAGTAGTTCGTCAGCGCCTCAAAAATCGGCTCCAGCCGGCCTTGCATGGTGAGGTCCAATTGATGCAGGGTCAAGCCGATGCGGTGATCGGTAATGCGGTTCTGTGGAAAGTTGTAGGTACGGATTTTTTCGCTTCGGTCGCCGGTGCCCACCATGCTTTTCCGTTCCGCGCCGATTGCGGCCTGCTGCTTTTCAAGCTCCATCTGATAGAGCCGCGAACGCAGAACCTGTAGCGCCTTCGAGCGGTTCTTAATTTGCGACTTTTCATCCTGGCAGGAGACCACGGTTCCGGTAGGAATATGCGTCAAGCGAACGGCGGATTTTGTGGTGTTCACCGATTGTCCGCCCGGGCCCGAGGAACAAAATGTGTCGATGCGGAGATCTTCCGCCGCGATCTGCACATCCACTTCGTCCGCTTCCGGCATCACCACAACGGTGATGGTGGAAGTATGCACTCGGCCTTGGGTTTCCGTTGCGGGCACGCGCTGCACCCGGTGTACCCCACTTTCGTACTTCATACGGCTATAGACACGCTTGCCGCTGATGAGCGCGATTACTTCGCTCAGGCCGCCGACGGAAGATTCGTTCATCGACGTGATCTCCACTTTCCAGCGCTGCTCTTCGGCATAGCGCGTATACATGCGAAACACCTCACCCGCAAAAAGGGAAGCCTCATCACCGCCCGCGCCCTTGCGGATTTCGAGCACGACGTTCTTTTCGTCGTTAGGATCTTTTGGCAGTAATAGGAGCTGCAGATCCAACTCGATGGCTGCCGCCTCGGGTTCCAGGCGGGCAATTTCCATCTCGGCCATCTGCCGCAGGTCGGGGTCCGACTCGTCGAGCATGGCGCGCGCGTCTTGCAGTTCTTGATCGGCGCGCTTCCACTCGCGATACTTCGCCACCAGTTCAGCCAGATCGCTTTGCGCTTTTGCGGTTTTACGGTACTGATCGGAGTCGCTGATCACGACCGGGTCGGCCATTTTCGCCGTTAGGTCGTTGTACAGTATTTCGGATTCCTCTAAACGCTCTCTATATTGCATGTGAATGCCTTAGGCGATGACCAGTTCGCCGCCTTGCGCGGCTTCGAGGGCCATGGCTCGCTCCAGGGCGTGAATCGCCACTTCCGCTTGCAGGTCCGAAGGCGGCTGTGTGGTGATGCGCTGCAGCCACAGGCCGGGCCGCGTGAGGATGGACATCAAGCCGCCCTGGCGCTTGGCCGCAAACCGGATGACTTCGTAGCTGACGCCCACAATCAGCGGCAGCAGCGCGACGCGCGCGGCAAACTTCGCCCAGAAATTGTCGATCGGCAGAAATGCATAACAAATCATCGATACAATCAGCACAACCATTAGAAAACTCGTGCCGCAGCGCGGGTGCCAGGTCACAAAGCTCTGAGCATTTTTCACATTGACCGGCTTGCCCGATTCAAAATTGAAGACGACTTTGTGTTCGGCGCCGTGGTATTCGAATACGCGATGCATGTCTTTCAAACGGGACATCAGGTACATGAAACCCAGAAAGATAAGGATACGGAGACTGCCGTCCACCATGTTGATGGCAAAACGGCCGCTCAGTGGCTCGTAATGGTGGCCTATCTGCGTGGCCAGAAACAGCGGGAAGAACTTATACAGAGCGATCATGAACGTCAGCGAAAACAAAAGCTGCAAGAGCATGGCGGCGCTTCCCAGTTCTTTCTTCGCGCCATCTCCTTTGGAATCACTGGAAGTCTCCGTGCCTTTCCCCGTGGCTTCCGCAATCGCACACTCAGCGGAAAACTTCAGCGCGCGCATGCCGAGCCACATGGCGTGGCCCAAAGTGCCGAGGCCGCGAATCACTGGGATCTTGAAAATGGGATACCGGTCGGATAGCCGCGGCAGCGCACTCTCCTGCGTGACAATCTCCCCGTTTGCCGTTCGAACGGCAACGCAATAGCTATGAGGCGAACGCATCATTACGCCTTCCATAACTGCTTGACCGCCGACTAACGTGGTTTCTTCGCCGTTTTCAAGAACGGGAAGAAGCTGGATGTGCGTGAAAAGACGCACAAAGGCTCGCAGATTCAAAGGGAAACTCCAATATTGATTATAGCTTTACGCATGGGCCACCGGGAGACGAATATCCACCTGCAATCCTTTGGGTGACCGGTTGAGGCATGCCACCGAGCCGCCGCAGGATTCAATGCAGCTTCTGACGATCGCCAGCCCGAGGCCAGCGCCGCCGGTCTCCCGTTGGCGTGCAAATTCGGGACGGTAGAAGGGTTTGAAAACGTTCTCCAGTTCACTTTCCGGAAGGCCCGGTCCGCTGTCCAGGACGGAGATGAAAACCTCTTTGCTCCCGTTCTTGGCCATCACCATAATGGGTCCCGCGTTACCGGCATACCGGATGGCGTTCCTAACCAGGTTTGCGAGCGAGCGGAACAGGTAATCCGGATTTGCCAGCACCTTTACGTCTTCGGCCACATCCGTCTCGATTTGGGCCTCATCGGACTTCTCGCGCTCCAGTACGCGGCGGACCGTCTCGGCTACATTTACCGAAGTTAACTGCGTGGAGGCGCTGAACTGAGTCTTCGAAAAAGCCAGCAACTCATTGATAAGGCTAGACATATGCTCGACTTCCTCCTTCACGTCCGCGACATAATCGGCTTGGTTTTCCTGCGCCCGCTGCTCCAGAATGCCAAGCGCCACTTGAATACGCGCCACGGGAGAGCAAAGTTCATGCGCAATATCGCCGAGAAAACGCCGTTGTCCAACGACGTACCCGGAAAGCCGCTGCGCCATGCGATGAATGGAATCACTCAACTGACCCAGTTCATCGCTCCGCTCTATTGGCAGAGTTACATCGAAGTGGCCCTCGGCTATCTGTCCAGTAGCCCGGGTCAGCTGGGAAATGGAACGCGTGAGCCCGCGAATCAACGGCAGCCAGCATAAGATTGAGACAAAGATCACCGCCAGGACCACCGCCACCCAGGGCTTGTAGTCAAAAAAGAACGAGTTTCTCCACAACGAGGGGAACCGCCAAATCAAATCGCCGTGCCGCTCTTCATGCCGGTCCGCGCTCCAAATCGGAATGTGCACATTGACCCAATACTCCTCGGGGTCTCCGCTACGGATGACCGCGAGCGCGGGAGACGTATTCGGAGGAGGAGGCAAACCACCATGCAAGGTGGGGCGATGCCTGAAGTGCCGGATGGCGTCGATCAAGTCGGGAGGCAGAGTAACCGGTTTCCCGGCCAACTGGTGTATTTCATCGTCGAATAGAAAGAATTGAGCTGGATAGGTCTCCGAATACTGTTCCAGTATCTCGTTCCAGGACGCCGGCGGCGCTACAGGCAATTGCAATCCCATCTGGCGCGAAACGGAGAGAATTCGGTCGCGAGCGGGCGCGAGCAAAAATGAGCTGAAGTCAAGCCGCAGTTGCACCCGCACCAGAGTGAAAAAAACCAAGCCCAGCAGGAAAACGTTCAGGAACGCCAGCAGCAGGATCTTGACCGAGAGCGAACCGCGCTGTTTCATGCCGGCACTTCTAGTCCGGGTTTGCGCATCATATACCCCGCGCTGCGAATAGTGACAATGAAGCGTGGCGCTTTCGGATCGTCTCCGAGCTTCTTTCGGATAGAAGAAATATGCACATCGATGGAGCGGTCGAATACTTCGAAGTTCCTATCGGCCACTTCGAGCAGTAGTTCCTCGCGCGTCTTCACCCGGCCCGCGGCCTTAGCTAATAAAAAAAGCAGGTCGAACTCTACCGCTGTGAGCTGCAAAGTCTGCTCGGCGAGAGTGGCCACTCGCGATTCCCGGTCGATGTAAAGCTCGCCCACCAGCACGGGCTGCGATTGCTCCGCTTGCTCGGCTGAAGCAATCAAGGAACGCCGGATAACGGCCCGGAGCCGGGCGAGCAACTCGCGCGTCGAAAACGTCTTCGGCAAATAATCATCAGCGCCCAGATCCAGGCCAGCAATCCGGTCCGATTCTTCGCCGCGCCCGGTCAGCATGAGGACCGGAACATTGGAGTGTTCGCGCAGACGCTTCAGCAGAGTGAATCCGTCCATGCCGGGCATCATCACATCCAGAATAAGCGCCGCAAAGGGCTGCCGGAGGGCCATATCCAACCCTTGCTGCCCTGTGTGCGCCGCGGAAACGTGGTAGCCCAATGGTTCCAGATAGTCGTGAATCAGGCGGCACAACTTAACGTCATCATCCACAACCAGGATCTGCGTGGACGCTTCAGCAAGCAGGACGGGCATTCGTCTATCTCTAACCATTTAACTACCGGCGTATGGAATCAGGAGTGATCTTTACTCAACCTTTACACAGAAACGTACTTGCCAGCTCCCGTTCATCCATTCGGCCGGATGTTTCCGGTCAGGTTACGATGACAATGCATGGGAACCTCGTCCGGGCTAGTTTGTAGCCGCTGTGGAAAAAATTTCGCTTCTAATCAGCTTTTAAACGTCTGTGAATGCGGCGCGCCGCTCTTAGTCCGCTATGATCTCGCGGCCGTTCGGGCCGGTTGGCGCAAACAGGACACCGCCAAAGGTCCGGCCAGCATGTGGCGCTATTCGCCCGTTCTTCCGGCTGAACCAAACGAGGCGGTAACGCTGGATGAAGGATGGACGCCGCTGAGCCAGGTAAGTACGCTGCAGCGCGAGTTCGGCGCTCTGGATTTGTGGGTCAAGGATGAAGGCCGCAATCCGACTGATTCGTTCAAAGCTCGCGGTCTCTCATGCGCCGTGACCATGGCAAAAAAGCTCGGGGTCCGGAAGTTAGCCATACCATCAGCCGGGAATGCCGCGAGTGCGTTAGCCGCTTATGCCGCGGCCGCCGGACTTGAGGCGCATATCTTCATGCCGGTCGATGTTCCGCAGGCGAACTTTATCGAGTGCAAAGCCTTTGGGGCGAACGTGACGCTGGTGGATGGCTTGATCAGCGATTGCGGCAAAATTGTCGCCGAGCGGAAAGAGCGGGAAGGCTGGTTCGATGTGAGCACGCTGAAGGAGCCCTACCGCATCGAGGGCAAAAAAACCATGGGCTACGAACTGGCAGAGCAGTTCGATTGGCAGCTTCCGGATGCGATCTTCTACCCCTGCGGTGGTGGGGTGGGGTTGATCGGAATGTGGAAAGCGTTCGCCGAACTCGAAGAACTGGGCTGGATCGGCAGCAAGCGGCCGAAAATGATCGCCGTGCAAGCAGAAGGTTGCGAACCGATTACGCGGGCTTTTCAGCAAAATGCGCCGGTCAGCGAATTCTTCCAAAATGCCAGCACCGTCGCCAGCGGCTTGCGCGTGCCGAAAGCTCTGGGTGATTTTTTGGTGCTGAACGCGATTCGGGAAAGCGGCGGCACGGCGATTTCTATCTCCGATGAAGAGATGCTCGATGCGGGTGTTCAACTGGCAGCGCTGGAGGGGATTTTTGCCGCTCCCGAAGGAGGCGCCTGCGTGGCTGCGGTGCGGCGTCTTCTGCGAACCGGTTTCCTTAAACCCGAGGAGCGGATTGTCATCTATAACACCGGTTCCGGACTCAAGTATTTGGAAGCGTATTCGACGCGTTTTCCGCGCCATGCCGCCACTGCGCAGGACAAGGTCGGCGGACTGATTACGCCGCGTTAAATCACGCGGTTCCTTTGCTCTCTTCGGGAATACACGCAAGACGGGCAAGGTTGAACGGGCCGCCAAATTCTTGCGAGTTCCTTTACCGTTTGGGCGGCGCGGCATCCGCGCCCTTTGCGCTTTTGAGTAACCGCCTTTTGTGGCAATATAAGAAAGTCGAGTTTGGAGTTCCCGGTTTTTCCTATGGTCGCGCCCCCTCGTAGATCGCTCAGCCAAGGTGCCGGTCTTCCGAACCAGCACAGTTAGGAGAGTACGAAGTGACGAAGCTGTTCGTAGGGAATTTGCCCTACAAGGCTGTGGAAGCGGACTTACAGGCGTTTTTTGAAGAAGCAGGTGTGCAGGTCGACAGCGTAAGCATCCTTCGCGACCGTTTCAGCGGTGAAGCCAGAGGGTTTGGTTTTGTGGAGATCGGCGATGATTCCGCCGCCCAACAAGCAGTGCAAGCATGTAACGGCCGCGCGCTAATGGGCCGCGCATTGGTGGTAAATGAAGCGCGCCCGCCGGAGAAGCGCGAGAGGACGCCCGGGGGCGGTGGTGCTGGGGGCGGCCGTGGCCAGCGTGATTTCGGCGGCAGTAAGAACCGTTGGTGAAAGCCGACGGCATGTTAGCCGTCCATCTCCACTCAGGCGCAATTTCTGTCCAGCAAGCGGCTATTCCATCCCGGTTACCCGGCTATGCCCTGATCCGCTTGCTGACGGCTGGAATTTGTAATACCGATTTGGAGTTGCAGCGCGGCTATTACGGCTTTACCGGCAGGCCCGGGCACGAGTTTGTTGGTGTAGTGGTTGAATCGGACACGGGGTCGCTCGCCGGCGCAAGGGTTGCCGGCGACATTAATCTCGCTTGCGGCAAATGTGAATTTTGTGCCGTGGGCCTCGGCCGTCATTGTTCCAATCGAACCGTGCTGGGGATTGTCAGGCATCCAGGAGCGTTTGCCGAGTATTTGACGCTACCCGACGTGAATCTGCACGTACTGCCCGATTCAATCAGCAATAAGGAGGCAGTCTTCATCGAACCGTTGGCAGCCGCCTGCGAGATTCTTGATCAGGTTGTTATACCCCAAAACGCTCCCGCGGCAGTTCTGGGCGATGGCAAATTAGGTTTGCTGATAGCCCAGGTCTTACATGCTCACGGCGCCAAGGTGACTCTCTACGGCCGCCATCCGGAGAAACTGCGAATTGCCGAAGGGACCGGTGTGCAGACTAGCTTGGCGCGAGATTTACCCCGGGAAAGCTTCCCCTATGTGGTGGAATCCACCGGCTCCGCCGAAGGATTACAGCAAGCCATCGGCATGACGCGCCCGCGCGGAACTGTCGTGATGAAGTCCACTGTCCATGGCAACGTTTCCTTTGATGCCGCGCCCGCTATCGTCAATGAGATTACGTTAGTCGGTTCGCGCTGCGGGCGCTTTGAACCGGCTATAGAGCTCTTGCGCACCCGCAAGTTGGATGTGTTGAGCATGCTCTCGGCTGAATTTCCTCTTTCCGAGGCTCCCGAGGCTTTTGCGGAAGCCGGACGGCGCGGCGTGCTGAAAGTGCTCTTGCAGAATTAGGCGGGCTGCTGCTGCGTCATGCAATGCAGCGTGCCCAGGCCTAGAACCAGATCTGTCGCCGCAATTCCGGCCACTTTGCGATCGGGAAAGAGCCGCGCCAGCGTATTGAGGGCGACGCGGTCATTCGCATCGTTAAACGTCGGCGCCAGAACCAAGCCGTTGGCGATATAGAAATTTGCATAGCTGGCGGGAAGCCGCTGGCCATCGAAGAATACGGGTTCCGGCATGGGCAAGGTCTCAATGTGCAGGGCAAGCCCATCTTGATCGCGCATTTCCCGCAGCAAAGCGAGATTTTCCTTCAGCGGCTCGTAGTTGGCTTCCGATGGATCGCTCTCCGCCGCCACGACGATTGTATGTGCGTCTGTAAATCTGGCTAAATCGTCCACGTGTCCATGCGTATCGTCGCCTGCGATTCCATTTCGAAGCCAGAGCGTATTCCGCGCACCCAGGTAACGATGGAAAACGGCTTCCATATCGGTGCGGGAAAGGCCCGGGTTTCTCGCTTGTACATCGCTGAGCAGGCATTCTTCCGTAGTGAGAATAGAGCCGGCTCCGTTAACGTCAATACTGCCGCCTTCGAGCACCAGCCGCCTGCCGTCTCGCTCCGGCGTATGCATCGGAAGATCCAGTTGGGGAGCCAAATTCGCGGTCACGCCATCGTCCAGGCGCCAGTTATCATACTTGGCCCAACCGTTGAATTGCCAGTTCAGGAGGACGCGCCGGCCCCGCATGTCCCGAACGAACATCGGGCAAAAATCGCGTGTCCAGCTACGGTCTGTCGGCTGGTGAAAAAACTCCACGGCGGCCATGTGCGCGCCGCATTCTGTTAACACGTTGGTTATTACTTGCTGGTCCAGTTCCGAATCCTGGATCAGAATACGAACTTTTTCCATTCGCGAGAGATGCCGGACAATTTCGCCGTAGACCCATTGAATGGTTTCAAACTTTCCCGGCCAATCGGTAATCTCGTGCGGCCACGCGAGCCAAGTCGCCTCATGCCGCTCCCACTCGGCCGGCATTCGAAATTCTTCCATTGTTTGCATTTGCGTTAGCCTAGCCAGCGTTCCGTGAGAGGGCCGTATGCATCAATGCGCCGGTCGCGCAAGAAGGGCCAGTTGCGCCGCGTCTCATCCATGAGCTTCGGATCGCACTCCGTCACCAGCACCTGCTCTTCGGTAGTGGATGCTTGCGCCAAAACTCGTCCAAACGGATCCGCGACAAACGAATTGCCCCAGAACTCAAGGCCGCTCTCGGGCGTCCCTTCGAATCCGGTACGATTCACCGCCGCCACAAAGATCCCATTGGAGATGGCGTGCGCGCGCTGCATAGTCCGCCAGGCATCGAGTTGCGCCTCGCCGTACTGCGCTTTTTCCGCCGGATGCCAGCCGATAGCCGTGGGATAAAAAAGCACATTCGATCCCTGCATGCTGGTAATGCGCGCGGCTTCCGGATACCACTGATCCCAGCAGACCAACACGCCTATACGGGAATAACGCGTTTCAAAATTACGAAAACCCAGGTCGCCCGGCGTGAAATAGAACTTTTCGAAGTACAGAGGATCGTCAGGGATGTGCATTTTCCGGTAGACGCCGGTAAGCGATCCATCCGCGTCGATAATGGCCGCTGTGTTGTGATACAGCCCGTGCGCGCGCTTCTCAAAGAGCGAAGCCACTACGGATACTTGCAGTTCTTTCGCCACGGCTCCGATTGCTTCCGTCGACGGACCCGGAATAGTTTCGGCTAGATCGAACAGCTCGGCTTTCTCTTCGCGGCAGAAATATTGGCTGCGAAAAAGCTCTTGCAGGCAGATGATCTCAGCGCCCTGCGCCGCCGCCGTACGAATTCCCGAGATCGCCTTTTGCAGGTTTACATCAGAATCCGTAGAGCAGGACATCTGGACTAAGCCGATGTTGAATTTAGTATCGCGCTTTGCTACTGGGGTGATGGCCATTCTTATCCACAAGCTTGGATGCTGCGTAATGCATGCAAGCTACATCTACATATAAATTCCGCCGTTCACATCCAGTACGTGGCCAGTAATAAAAGCCGCTTCGTCGCTGACCAGAAATTTCACCGCCCAAGCGATATCTTCAGGCGCGCCCATCCGTTTCAAAGGCGTGTGCTCAATCATTTGTTGCTTCAGCTCTTCCTTGAGGCCATGTGTCATATCGGTTTCGATAAAACCAGGAGCAACCGCATTCACCGTGATGTTCCGGCTGCCCACTTCCTGCGCCAGCGATTTCGTCAGGCCGATCAACCCGGCCTTTGAAGCCACGTAATTGGCTTGTCCCGGATTACCGCGTTCACCTACCACCGACGAAATGTTCACAATCCGTCCCCAGCGCTCGCGCATCATTCCCGGCAACACTTGCTGAATAGCGTAAAACGCGCCGCTCAGGTTCGTGTCGAGCACCACTTGCCAGTCCGGCTGCTTCATGCGAACCGCCAAACCATCTTTCGTGATGCCGCCATTGTTCACTAAGACATCGATGCGCCCAAACTCCTTGGACGCCCTGCCTATCGCGCTTGTGACCGACGCAGCATTAGCAAGATCCATTTCCAATACAAAAGTCTCCACACCGATTTTGCGGGTCGCCTCCGCCGTCTCCTCCAATTTCTCCAGAGACCGTGCCGCCAGAATTAATCGGTGGCCCGCTGCCGCCAGTGCCAGTGCGCAAGCTCTACCAATTCCTCGGCTCGCACCGGTTACTAACGTTGTTTTCATATTCATAATTCACTCTCATCATAATGGGTAAAGACGATGCCTTTCGAAGACCTGCGCGAGTTTATCCGTGCCCTGGAGAAACAGGGCGAACTAAAGCGCGTCGCGCTCGAAGCCGATCCATATCTGGAGATCACCGAGTTTGCCGACCGCGCCGTCAAGACCAACGGCCCCGCGCTGTTGTTTGAAAAGCCGAAGGGATCGCGCGTTCCGCTCTTGATCAATGCCTTTGCCAGCATGCGGCGCATGCAGATTGCCCTGGGCGTGGACGACATTGAATTGGTCGCGCGGCGGATCGCCGGTTTTCTGGAGATGCAAAAGCCGGAGGGCTTGCTCGACAAGCTAAAGCTGCTTCCCAAGCTGGCGGAATTGAACGCTGCATTTCCAAAGATCGTGTCCGGCGGCCCTTGCAAGGAAATTATCCGGCGCGATTTCTCGCTCGATGAGTTCCCCATCCTGCATTGCTGGCCAGGCGACGGCGGCCGGTTCATCACTCTGCCTATGGTCTTCTCGAAAGATCCCGCTACCGGCAAGCGCAACTGCGGGATGTACCGCATGCAAGTGTTCGACAGCCGCACGACTGGAATGCACTGGCAAAAGCATAAGCAAGGCGCCGACCATTACCGCCGCCTCGCCGCCGAGGGTAAACAGACGCGCATGCCGGTGGCCGTGGCGATTGGCGCCGATCCGGCCACGCTGTTTTCTTCCATTCTCCCGCTGCCGCCAAGCATCGATGAAATGCTGTTTGCCGGTTTCCTGCGCGGTAAAGCCGTCGAAATGGTGAAGTGCGAGACCTGCGATATCGAAGTGCCCGCCAATGCAGAGATAGTGCTTGAAGGCTATTTAAACCTCGGTGAACTGCGCCGCGAAGGACCGTTTGGCGATCACACCGGCTTCTATTCGCTCGACGATGACTACCCGGTCTTCCACATCGAATGCATAACGCAGCGTAAACATCCGGTCTACGCGGCGACCATCGTCGGGCCGCCGCCGATGGAAGATTTCTACATGGGCAAGGCCATTGAACGCATTTTTCTTCCGCTCATGCGCATGCAATTGCCCGAGGTGCGGGATATTTGCATGCCGGCCGAGGGCGTCTTTCATAACCTGATTCTTGTTTCCATGCGCAAGTCTTATCCCGGGCAGGCGCGCAAAGTGATGCATGCCATCTGGGGCTTGGGGCAAGCGATGTTCAGTAAGTGCATTGTAGTAGTGGATGAAGACGTGGATGTGCAGAATGTGGCGGAGGTAGCCTGGAAAGCCTTGAACAACATCGACCCGCAACGCGACATCGAATTCTGCCTCGGTCCGGTGGATTCGCTTGATCACGCGAGCCGGATGCTGAATTATGGCTCGAAAATGGGTGTTGACGCGACGTCGAAGTGGCCATCCGAAGGGTTTACACGCCGCTGGCCCAATGTGATCAAAATGTCGCCCGAAGTCGTGCAGCGCGTCGACGAACTTTGGAAGCGCGCCGGTCTCCCTGGCAAGTAGCCGCTGATTTCCTCCATGGAGCGAATTCCGTACCGTGCCACCACGGGCGCCGAACTATACCGCGATCTCCGGTTGCCTGCGTCCCTCTGGCTCGACAATGTCCGCAGTATGTACAATGTCGGCGCGTTTTTTCGTACCGCGGATGGCGCCGGCATCGAACGTTTACTGCTTAGCGGCATCACCGCTCGTCCGCCGCAAAACGCCATCACCAAAACCGCGTTGGGCGCGGAAACGCGTGTGCCCTGGGAGGCGGTAGACGACGTCGCTTCCACGTTCGCCAGCCTTCGAGGAAGTGGTTATGAAATTGCGGCTATCGAGACCAGCACGCGCGCAGTCGATATTTTTGACTGGCAGCCGCGCTTTCCGGTGTGCGTACTGTTCGGCCACGAAGTAGACGGCCTATCTCCGGATCTACTGGCCGCCTGCGATACGCATGTGCGCATCCCCATGCTGGGCTTGAAGCATTCCCTGAACGTGGCCAGCGCGGGCGCTATCGTTATGTACGAGCTGCTGCGGAAGTACCGGGCGCTGCATTTTCGTTAAAGGCTTGGCGCGCGCGGATGATCTCATCGTGATGCTCCTCAGCCCACATCCAGACCCCGCAAAAGGCCGCGCCCAGGCTATGGCCCAGTTCGGTGAGCTGATATTCCAC
>Ga0193743_1000093_pt1 | contig 65449 bp, 67 predicted proteins | sample L2c2metaG_FD_143038 | JGI IMG/M metagenome (GOLD analysis project Ga0193743, IMG submission 143038) | Soil microbial communities from a riparian zone of the East river system, Colorado, United States - L2c2 | ecosystem: Environmental > Terrestrial > Soil > Riparian zone | place: USA: East River... | reverse complement strand
TCACAATCATAGACTGCCGTGGATTGTCGCTGCAGTTCTGTGTATTATCAATGCTCGTCATGCCGGTAAACCAACAATGGAGTATTAATTGGCCACCTTATGATCAGATACCAGTGGTGAACGATACTGGCACGCAACATTGTGGTTGTGGGCCGTCATCTTTGGTTTCGTCATCGCGCAGTCCACGATGTCCGTTGGTGGTCATTATGTATCCTTGTTCTTAATGGCGTCCGGTTACGCCGGCTCCTCGATGACTTTGGTGTGGGTTAGTAACAGTGTTCCTAGACCACCTAGCAAGCGCGCAGCTAGCATCGGTCTCGTTAATGGGTCCGGGAATGTAGGGAGCCTGTAAGTTGAATGCCGGTCTGAAGATATTCATATCCTCAACATCGACGCATGTTATAGAGTCAATTTCTTCGTTTGTAAAGTGGAATGGAGTCCCCAATATCGACCGTCTATGATAATCGGAATGCAATAACTTTGGCTTTCGGTAAGACAGGCTATTCGTCATCTATTTTAAATACTTATATAAATGGATCAAGAATATCAAATATCTATGAACGAAGCTAAACGAGAACATATAAGAACAGGCGGCAAAAACTTGAGGGAATCTGGTATAAACTTTACGTAAATTGTTGTACCTTATGGAAATGAACGCCACAGACGGTAGTTTGAAGCCATGAACACCGGTTTCATCTCTGCAAGTCCGCTGGACGCAACCTGAGTGTAATGATTTAAGTAACGGGCCGTGACTCGGTTATTGAGGAAGGGAGCACTGCCCGCGGCGTGATTGGGCGTGTTCTCCCTAAAACTCGAAGCCACCTGTGTAACTTGAATCCACGCCAAGCCGTGTTCACCCATCTGTTGAAATGCCACTACCACGCATTATAATCTGCAGTAAGTGAACAGTCTGTATCAATTGTATGTTTCCAATTTTAAGCCTGCGAGCAGGTACATTGGTTTGGGCCCATGATGATGTCAAAGTTTTGCTTGGTAACATCGCGGAGGTGACTGTATGTATTACCTACCCTACGTGGCATATCATTTATTTCAAGGCTGATCCCACACCAGTATGTTGATTCTCCAGATCGAAAGTCATTTCTGGCAGATTTCGGTCCAGGAAGAAAGTATGAGAACACAGTCGGAATCTATCGTGAAAACGACTCGGCGGCAAAAATTGGCATCTTTGACAAAGCGCTCATCGACGGACTGCCATCTAGTGTGCGATGGATAGCCCACAATGGAGCGGGTTATGATGCAGTTGATGTCTATGCATGCAAGGCGAAAGGTAGGCAATCTGTCTCTCCCAAAGTCCGTATCACCTTATTCCATCTCGGAACAGGAATCTACGTTTCGAATACTCCGGGGGCCGTAGATGACGCCACGGCGACAACTGCCCTGTACCTTCTCATCTCTACCATTCGCCAATTCTCAATTGCAGATCAATCTCTTCGAGCTCTGACGTGGAAACCAGATGGACTGAGCAAGGTATCGCATGACTTGACTGGAAAAACATTAGCCATCCTTGGACTTGGTGGAATTGGGACGCGTTTAGCTGTCCTTGTTCACGCTTTTCCAATGCGTGTTGTTTACCACTCTCGGCGCAAAAACCTTGAGGCACCGGACTTCTGCGAGTATTTCGAGAACGTGGAAACAATGCTTGCTCAGGCCGATATTTTGAGTGTGCACATACCCCTTCGTCGAGAAACGGTTGGGCTTGTTGGTGAAAAGTGGATCAGAGCTTTGAAACCCGGTGCAATCATAATCAACACTGCCCGCGGAAAGGTGATCGATGAGGAGGCCATGATCAAGGCATTGGAAGACGGTCACGTGAGTGTATTGTTGTAACATAAAGTAAATGACTAAGTGATTGTGAATGATTTAGCTCGCTGCCGTTGGTTTGGACGTCTTTCCAAATGAACCCAAAGTCAACCCGCGCCTCCTTGAATTTCCACAAGTCACCCTCCTACCTCATATGGGTACCGAAACTCGGGATACGCAGCGTAAGATGGAAGTACGTGCGTTGACAAATTTGAAAGATTTTTTGACCACGGGAATGGGCAAGGATTTGGTGATTGAATTTAGGAATGAGGTAGGCAAGGTGAAGCAGAAATTGTAGTGACATTGGACTGGTATTGATGCTTACGGTCCCTCTCACCTTTTCGAGTAATATGGTACAGATATGTTTAATGTTTACGAATTAACACCCAGCGGCGGCAAAGAGCTGTATATTTTTAAGACACATATTCCAATAAAGCAGCTTCATAAAGGATAAGCACGAGGTAGCCTCAAGGCTTGAAGCATATAAGGTTACCAAGGACCTTGCGAGTCTTTAACAAGATGTCCTCCCAGCCAGAAAGTAGTCAACCAGCAGAAGCAATCGGGATGTCTGCACTATTTGGTGACATCTCGAATAGTCTGAATGACCTGTGAGTTAAAGCAATAATGGCCATATGCATGATTTGACGATGCAAGTAGGAATACCGCTTTCAACGCCGTACTAGACAAACACTCAGGACGCTTGGTCGATAATCCACCGCAATCAGTGAGGCACTATGCAAAAATTGTGGCAGGTTGAGTTACTCACGTTCATCAGCAAGAGACAGATCTCCAGACGATCAGATCCTACATTGACGAAATCTGTCGTCATGAGAAAGACCAGCAAATGCTCATAGAACAAATCCAACGAGGTTTCGGTGACGAGATTGAGAAACAGGTTGACACACAGATAAGGTATGTATGTACTCAGTCGTCAATGAAACAGCCATCCAATAGAATTACAGGAGCGACCTGGACGATATAATACGAAGTGAGGTTCTGAAACAAGTGGACGAGCAGGTCAATATTCAAATCGTTGAACACATTCCTGTAAGTCTGCAACAGCAGGCAGAAGAGAGCAAAGAACAATTGCGGGATATAAAGACATCGCTCGCTAACTCGTACGTCAGTAATTCATGATGATTGGTGCAGTGCTTGATATATCAAGCTCCAAATTAGCGAAGCGCGGATTACCAATTCATATATTCAGAGTGGGAACTGGGATGAGCCTCTCGCACCCATATTGAATTCCGAAGGCAAAAAGAGCAATCTTTATCCTTCAAACTTGAGATCATTGTTTGCCTATGACCGTGAGGATGAATGCTTTCCTCTCTGCAGTCCTGCAAATGGATGATTTTATTGTAAAATCAGTTGAATCGGCGAAGACGCTCAATAAAGACTGCGCACTTGTTGAAGCTGAGGAGCTAGACATGAATCTAAAACAGTTTTTAGCGCACATTGGTAAACTAAATTTGAAAGCCCGTTATCAAGATTATAACTGACCAAATCTCTCCATCTAGGAACGCGAGTCGAGGTGGTGGTTCAAGGTACGGAAGATGATTGATAGAATAGAGGAGGTGCTGCTAGGTCTTATGTTCTACGGGATATATTATTGCACTAAGCGGCTCGGAAGTATCATTGACCCCGCCTTAAAAAGACACCGATGCATGACTTGACAAGTAACGGGCCGATGGTTTCAAGTGAGCTGCAAGTCAAAAGACAAAGGACGCTCAAATTCAGAAGGCACGTGGTTTTGGACAACACCAGGTCGCTGCTCGTCTTTCATCAGTAACACGTCCTACACGATGGCGGTAAGCCTTAGGAGACTGCTTTCTTCCCGCTTTCATGACTCTAATCAATTTATAGAACGACATTTCCCCTTTGACACAGGTCTACAAAGCCTACCAACGACTCACACACTCCGAACTTGTTCTCTTTCTCAAAATTCGCAACCTACCAACTTCGGGCACTGACGCAGAACTAGCATCACGACTCTCAAATCATGACTTTCACACATATCATTTTCCAAATACCAGCCTTGATCAATCCTCTTCTTCTCCCCCTTCCTCATTAGCATTGACGACAAAACACCAGAAGCATCGACATACTATGACTCCTGATCTTCCAGTCGAAATCCTAGCTGATATTTTGGACCATGTCGGTGATTGGGAGCTTGCCAGAGCAGTAGGTGTACCCACATTACTGCACCAACCTTCAGAGTGGTCTCGTGCTTCTCGTACAGACCGTGCCGTGGTCCCAGGTTGTTTACCTCTAATACGAAAAACAAATCCTGGATCTGGAAATCCTTTGACCAAGATTGGTGCAAGAATTGCAATTCGATTTGGCTATGTAAATGTCCTCGAATACTTTCTTTCACAACACCACAAAATGTTCCTCGAAGCTTTCGGTGACGACATTATCCCTATAAAAGCATCACGACATGGCCGATTGAATATTCTCTCCTGGTGGAAACATGCATTCGAACAACATCCAGATCTCGTGCCTCCTCCGAAACGCAGTTCCATAGCAGAAGCCATTGATCGAGCTTCGCGAAATGGACACGTCGTTTCATTGGATTGGTGGTTAAACTGTGGCCAACCATTTGAATACACAGAGGCTGCCTTGGAATATGCCAGCGCCAAAAACCAGATCCCCGTCTTGGAATGGTGGAAACAGCAACACAAACTCCATGGTCTTCCCCTCAAGATCGGACGAGCAATGGACATGGCAAGCGCTGCTGGCCATGTAGATATACTGGAATGGTGGGCAAGATCACAGCTTGATCCCAAGTATGATCGACATGCTTTGCAACATGCGAGCTGTCATGGCAAGGTCGACGTTTTGCAATGGTGGTTAGGAAGTGGGCTCCCTCTGATATTTGATCAAGAAGCCCTTACAGGCGCGACAAGACATAACCGACCTGAAGTGTTAGAATGGTGGGACAAGTCTGGTCTGCCGATTCAGTATAGGATGTGCGATATTGAAGAGGCTCTGGAAGAATCAAACATCCCTGGAGATGATGCCAGGAAGTGGTGGCAAAAAAAGGGTGTCGATTTCAATGCAAACGACAAGGAATGGATGAAGCTCCAGAGTTTGAACTGAATGATACTCTTTTCCTTTTTTCCTTTCCGTTGTTATTTCTGCTTGATATACGTTCTTTGATGTCCATGCATCAATTCTTCTGTTTCATACCTACCCAGTTTATGCCCCGAATTCCATCCATTATATTTATATGGAGTTCTATTGAGGGGTGTATTCGAAATCGTGTTGTTTGCTATCTAAAAAATTGAATATCAACTGGTAGCTATCCTTGAACTAATATCCAGGTCATGTATCTCCTTCTCCTCGAAGGTAAGCCATTTCCCAGGTTTGCGTGCTCGAGGCAGATATTCCTGTCATCTTCACATGGTTTATAACCCCGTAGGAGAGGGGTTCGGCGCTTATCGTCCAAGATCGAAAGATGGAGGTGTTTTGGTCTGAAGAGGCCGCTGTGGGGAGGGTGTATGTCAGGATCGTCGCCATCGGCGAACCTGGATTGTAGACGAGTGAGAAGGCGAAATGGATGAGATTGGGCATGAGTTCCAGAGGAACCTTTTCAACCCAATCAGGAATTAGACGAGGACTTGGGTCGGAAGCCGATGTGTCATCGGGAATCCAAACAGTTAGGTGGGTGAGTTGTCTTAAAAAAGACAGACCCGCCGTTGTAGATGATATGGGATTCCACCTTGGAGATGTGCCTGCAAAAGTGACTCGTTGGCACTGCCAGTGCGGTAACGAATCTGAGTATGGGCCACCCAAGACCTCGTAGAGTAGATGTAGAGAGTTGAAGTTTAATCCAATTGATTCTGCGCCAGCGAAGATGGGATAAAGAATGTTGTAATTTGTGCGATCAGTCGATTCATGGACGAGTGGTTCCAAACATTGTGTGCTCCACAGGTGATGGATATGATGGTAATAATTGAGCGCGAGAGAGGAACCGATGTCTGCAAGTTGTTTTTGTTGTTGAACTGTCCGAATAAATAAGTTAACATGTGATTGCGTGCTGAGGATGACGGTATGTAGAAGATGTGGCATCACAATTCGACGCATGGCATGCGAAACTAGTGTGAGAGAGCATGCTGTGTTGTAGATTTGTTGATGATGGTGATCTGCTTTGGGGAAAGCTGCAAGTCGAAGGATTTCAAGAGCCAGCTCGAGAGGAAGTCTTGACAGTGGAAACTGCATGATGGACGAGAAAGATGATGACCGAATGAACCTGATCGTTTTCTTTTATATAGATTGAAAAGGTTCTTCGAGCGAGAACTCCGCCTCCTGTGGTAGGGCAACGTAAATAATAATAGTCTATTGTCCTGGTCGAACGAAATGCAGGCAAAGGATATACCAGAAAGCCACCAGAAAGGGATGACAATGAGCCGTGACGTCCGTGGAAATATGCCTTTGAAAGATAAGCTTTTCAGTTATTGAGCAGTGGGAGCATGTCAAAGGAAAACTGACAACAATAAGTCTGGCTTACAAGAAAAAGGTAGTTCTTGTTCTGCCTCAGTTTCGAATTCTGACCGTAGCCCGAAGACATTCACACAAGGTCCGACGTTTCCCGTGGGCACATGCCGCCCAGACTTACAATTTCCGTTTCAACTTGAGAGTCAGAATAATAAGATGACAGCGCCGCCAGATCGGCGGCAGAAGCTGGTAATTAGGGCGGCCCATTCCAGCGGTGACTAAAGCAAAAAAATTCTTGACTGTCTGCAATCTTGCAGGATGGCGGAGATTATAGAATCCGGATCCAGCATTTATAAAGGTTGGGTTGAACAGGGCTGAACAAGGCTGATTGAAAGGGGTCCTTGTGGGATATTATTTCAGTGCTGACAAAGCGTTCATTTATGGACATTTGTTTGATTGTTGTGTGGTGCGGGGAAAGTAATTTGTTTACAACGATATAGGATCAAGCTATCAGTGTCATTATAGTAAGAATGACTTTTCTGAAATTTGTTTTAATGACTTACCTGGTAAACTTTTTTTTTACAAATAAAGACCCGACGTTGGGGATCAGATTGGGGTCAGAGTGCCGAAGCTGTCGGAATCAAGTTTTCAGGCTTGCAGGCGCGGGTACTCCCGCAAGCCCAACTTAGACCACTGAAAGTTTCGAAGTGTGACTTTGCGTGGTCTTTTAACTCTCTTATTCGTCGCTTCGAAAGAGGGAAGACCATTGTGTCTCGTCCGAAGTGATCCGGGTTCCACATCGGGAGCTGGGAAAACTGCAAAGGCACTCAGCGCCCAGCACTTCAACTTCGACGTCCAGACCTGCTACCTTTACTTTGTCCCAATCTCCCTATGGTGTATCATTTACCTTTCGATGATGACATAACATTCGGCGATTCATCGAACTATGGAATTCAAGTTCCAGAATCGTCAGAACGGTACGGCGCCTAAGCTCACCGGCGCAATCGTAAGTGATGTTGATTGATTGTTGGGTAGGGAGACACCAGGACAATGGCTTCCACCTTCTCCTACATTCCATGGCCGGAGGTCACCTATTGGGCCTTGTCAGAACAACTGCGAAGATCGACGGCGTCCGTTTGTCACAAGGCTCTGGATAGCAAGAGATAGGCATGTGGATCTTCCTGATGGTCATAGAACTTTGGCAAATATCACTGGGCGAAATTATGTGAGTCGATGTATTTAAATTTGTTGTCCCTTTTATCAAAAAATTAAATACTCTATGTTTCGTCTTAGGGCGAGGCTTTTTGGGACTTGCGTCGTTTGCATCCGCCACAAGAGCCATCGCGACGTACACCCTCCCTAGTATCCGATGACTCTCATTCCCATGATTCCCTCAGTATTATCCCTCCTAGCAACGTCATTGAAGACCTGCCGATTTCACCAAAGCTGGTTGCTAGGGTTGCGCAGGCTTCATTTCAAAGTAGCGAATATTCTGAAGCTGCTTCACCTTTACCCTTTCACTCTATGGAAATCGATTCAACTAGCAAATTCTCTCAAAAGGGTAACACAGGTGCATCGGTTCTTCATTCATCAGCTTCACCCGGTGTATTGCGGGAGGATGTTACGAAATGCATAGGATCGCCGGTTGCATACTGTGCATCAGAAACCTCTATGCCACGTTCTGAAGCCCCTACAAGGTTAGGACATTTGTTTCAAAATCCAGAGTCGAGCCGTGCCGTGCAGAAGCTGGATGCATCCACTACCCAACCACCTTTTCAACAACCACTGTGCGTGGCACAGTCCTACACTGAAGAAGCTGATTCCGCTAAAAAAAAGGCTGACGATGCCTATTTGCCTGAACATATGCCCGCCAGCGTTTCGGGGACCAGGAGTAGGGCGACGAAATTCTCTAAATCATCATCCCTAAAATACAAATGCCCACAGTGTCCGCGGGTTTTCACCAGAAATTTCGATATGTTACGACATAGGAAGAACATTCATTTGACTCGAACGGAGGAAGAGATTAATGCTCTCACTTGCACGTGCTGTGGGGAATATTTGTCAAGAAAGGATTCCTTCAAGAGACATGTTGACAGAGTTCCTAACTCTTGTATCCAGACGGCCAAAATCTATCGAAAACCAGCACCAGCACTACTTTCAGAGGAAACATATGCGACCCATAAGATTGCGATGATGGAAGTGTGCACACGCCTGCCCTCATGATTACATAAACGAATACAAACGACACATCCACCAATCCTACTTTCGCTGCTATGCATTTTCTGTAGGGACGGGATTGATGACCCTTCATGCACTGTTGTACGATACATCTTTATGCTGCCAAGCTCCTGGCATTGCAACTTTGACGATTTAGGCGCTGGGACAACGAGGAATTGTCCGACCTCGAAGTAACTCTGAGATCCGATTACGGCTTGATTTTCTACCGTTAGTGGCATGATTCAGTATCATTGACACCCGAAAGGAAATGGCATAGCAGATTTAAATAAATAATTGAGGTTTGAACTTGAAGAGACATATCACGTGATAAATTTGACGTGGATGTCGCGTGTACAGTATGTAGCCAGGCGGTTAAAAGGTGCAATTTGACCAGCTGCTACGCCTTTCTTTTAACGTCCAGCTCAAATTTGATCCATGTGTCTACACTGAACCACTATTTAGCTGTCCATTCCAGAAAATGGAACTTAGAAACAAGCTCTGTGCACGGAAGGCCACCTGGCTAGCCTTCGGCCTCATTGCCCTTGCAGCGATCTCCTCGGCACACAATTCAGAATCCCAGGATTCTATCTTTCCATCCTCATTTGTAAGTAAGTCTAGTGGGCTGATATTGGACGATCGTGACCAGAGATTTCTCATTTACTGCAGACCATCCCAGACGCGACCAGCTCCAGTTCTGTACCAACAGTATCTGAGAACGCAATCTCAATTTCAAAGTCGCCATCTGTCAGTCAATTAAATCATATTTTCCAGGTACCCACATACTCATAATTTGAGATAGGAAACACCTTTGTCACAGCAAGAGCTCGACCAAGCAGCTGAAGGTATTGTTCGCGAACTCTTTACGCAGCCGAATTCTGACCCTCGAACTCCGGCTTCAGCCACCAGGGCATACAAGCAAGCCATCTCAACTTTGACAGCTCTACGAGCGCATCCGTCTCAACACATATTCGATGCAGCTCTTGCCAGCAGTAATGGAAACTCAAAATCAATATTCTCGTCTTTTCTACCAAACCTTCAAGGGCAAGGGCCAATAGGAAGTGCATTCCGAATTATTCTCAAAATACACCAACATACCTTCAACCGTGTTGGAAATTCTTTTAGCAAAGATGGATTTGGACTGGGATCTAAGAGAAAAGATGAAGAACTCAGAGGAAAAGCGATTAAAGTGGTAGATTTGCTCCAGCATTCCGCTGAGCTGGGTAACATGGACGCGCTATACACCCTCGCTCAGGTCTCCTTGGTGAGGGTTTGCCGTTGTCATTTGAATAAAATAATAATCAACTTCCGGATAGTTTCCTCCTACCCAACACTTCACGATGGATCCCCAACTGGCATACCAATCACTTTCCACCCACGCCTCACAGACCGGAAATGCAACCTCCCAAGCTTATTTAACATTCTTTCATGCTACGGGTTATAAAGGAATTGTGCCAGTCGATCAAGGGAAAGCCCAATTATATTCTACATTTGCCTCAAATGGCGGCGACAAAGGCGCGCAAATGACGCTAGGCTATCGTTACTGGAGTGGCATCGGTACCTCAGAAAGTTGCGAACGTGCCCTATCATGGTACGGATCTGCTGCTGAGCAAGGTAAGCTTGCCATTCTATGCTCGTCCTTGATTAGTTGACTAAGACCTCCATTTGAATGGAGCGGTGGCGAAATTCCTTTCTGGCCCACCAGGTGGGCGTACCTTACCTCAAACTCCAACCCGACTTTCAGATCTTGCCGGTGGTATATATGGCCCAGGAGCAAGCGTGGCATCAACCGGACTGAATCTACAGAGAGCGTCCATCAAAGCTGGTATTGCTCGTGCTGCAGGAGAAACCTGGGAGGATGTCCTTGAATATTATCTCGTATGTTTATAAATGTCCTTACAAGGCCTTTTCCGTCAAGGGCTCATTACTTTCGGACCAGTTCAATGCTGACCGCGGCGAAATCGATTTTGCATATCGTCTCGGGAAAATCTTCTACCAAGGCAGTATATATGCCGCTGCTGGCGGTATAGCATCTGGAAGTGAGGGTGTCGGCGCTATTCCCCAGAACTATAAGCTCGCACGTAAATATTTCACCTTCATCGCACGGCAAGTATGGCCGCAGGAGCCACCAAATGTCATGCAGGCAAAAGACGAACAAAAGCCAGTAGGGCATGCGGCGGCAAGTGCCGCATATCTGGGGCGGATGTACCTTCGAGGCGAGGGCGTGAAAGCTGATCCTGTGATGGCAAAAGCTTGGTTTGAACGAGGAGCTGAACATGGGGATCGTGAATGCTTGAATGGTTTGGGCATAGTGTACAGGGATGGATTGATTCCTGGTGTTAAGCCAGATCTGAAGATGGCGATGACTCATTTCAACGCTGCAGCTGGACAAGAACTCGCGGAAGCCCAGGTCAACATTGGAAAACATCATTTCAGTGAGTGACCACAATTCTCTTAATTTTCCATTTTCTATAAGTTATGAATTTTCCTTTTCCAGATCGTGGAGAGCTGGCGCTTGCGACGACGTATTTCGAGACTGCTGTTCGCAATGGTTCACCTTTCGAGGCTTATTACTACCTAGGGGAGATCTATTCAGCCCAAGCTTCTAATCCCACCATGCCGCCGCATGTCGTCTCTAGTGCTTGTTCGATGGCTGTCTCCTTCTACAAAATCGTGGCCGAACGAGGTGTCTGGGATGATGACCTTTTGCGGGACGCCGAAATTGCATGGATGGCAGGAACCGACCAAGAAAAAGAGATCGCTATGTTGAAATGGTGGACGGCTGCAGAACGAGGATATGAAATTGCCCAGAACAACCTCGCATATGTTCTAGACCAAGGTAGGCTGATTTGAAGATCTGTATCTACATACCCATTATTCATTATTTCAACAGATAAAAGTATACTACGGTTGACACGATTTTCACCAATGACGCCAGACAATGACTTTGCTCGGTCAGCTCTCACTCAGTGGACTCGTGCCGCCACTCAGCGCAACATTGATGCCCTCGTCAAAGTAGGAGATTACTATTATCATGGCCTAGGGGTTTTAGACGAACCGGAAAAGTCACGACTTGAAAAGGCAGCTAGGTATTATCAATCGGCGTCAGACACGCAGCTGAGCGCCCTAGCAATGTGGAATCTTGGCTGGATGTACGAGAATGGAATTGGGGTAGCTCAGGTAATTTTTTTCACATGCCATTTCAGACCTTACGGTGCTGACGATAGCTTTACTATCAGGACTTCCATCTTGCGAAAAGACATTATGATCTAGCCCTGGAAACGAATTCGGAAGCGTATCTACCTGTAGTTTTGTCACTTGCAAAACTCTATGCACGTAGCATATGGCATACTCTAATGGGAGGGCAAGGTGGACTCAATATCTGGAGGCCGGAGGAGGATGAAACGGGTATGTTCGTTAGCCAACGACGCAGATAGCTTTATTGATAACCGCACTTCAGCCCAAGCTGACTCAGGCCCCCAAAAAATAGGAAGGCTACTGGAGAATGGACAAAAGCCTGAAGGTGTTGATGATACACCAACGGAACACCACGAAGAGGAGGATGGCCCTTGGTACTTTGGAAAGGCCAAAGAGGAATTTCACAAACGCCGAACGCAAGCCGGCAACGCCCGAAGAGGAGAAGAAGATCCTATCCAAGTTTGTGTATTTTTTTTCCTGATTTTTTGGACTTAACTTGAACTGTTTGCAGTGGGCTAGAGACAGACGTGATGCTGAACGAGATGCTGATTTTGGGCCGGAAGATTACTTTGAAGGTGCTATGCGAGGAGGTAATCGCGAAGATGTGCAAATTGATGACTTTGGGGAGACCATACTGCTGGTATTGCTGTGCCTTGTGATCTCGATTCTTCTCTACATCCGGACACGGATTGTTGAGAGAATGCGGAGAGATCAGCGTAATCAAGGACAGGCAGCTGACCAGCAAGCACCAAATGGAAACAGGGGCGGTGTGTTTCCTCCGCCAGGCGATCCAGCTCGTCAAGAATGGGCCATTCTGCGATAATAATTTAGAGTAGGTATTTGTACTTATTTGTTGTAGACATTGTTTTCTTGTGGAAATGAATATTCGACTTGAAAACTGAAATTATCGCTTACCCGGTTGGAAGTGCTGGACTGCTTAACTCAAACCACCACCTTTTCTTGTTCAGGCTTAACTTATTCTGTACATATACCTCAACACGTCTTACAACTATGCCCTTTGATTTTGGCTCATTGGAACCTCACATCCATCAAATTCTTTCCGCACCAGGAACGGATTTGTCGACAATCAGCGCAAAACGCGTTAGACGACAATTGGTCGAGCTGGACCCTTCATTAACAGCAGGCTTTATGAAAAAGAATAGGGAAGACGTGGATGCCGTCATTGCGAGCGTATTCGAGAAGGTGAGCGGCGTCCAGGAAACGGAGGACAACTCCGAGGCAGCGTATGCAGAGGAGAAATCACGCAAACGAAGCGTTCAGGAAAGTGATTTCCCCGACGAAGGTCCTGAGGATACTGCAGAGGAGGAATCACCTCCGCCAAAGAAATTGAAAAAAGCAGGCAAAAATGGACGAGGACTCAGCGATGCGGAACTGGCTCGTAAACTCTCCAGCGAGATCAATGGTCGCTCCACAAGGACCGGAGGCAAAGGTCGTGGTGGTTCCACTACAGGAAAGAAGGGTTCACGGGCAAAGAAGAGTGCCGCCACTGTAGAATCAGACGACGATAGCGACGGGATCGGGAAAAAAAAGAAATCTTCAGGTGGCACGGCGAAGGGCGGATTTGCGAAAGAATTTGCGCTGAGGTAAAGTTTCCGTACCGTAGATCTTAGTCTTTCTCGTCAAGTATTCACTTTTATTCTTATCAGCCAACCATTAGCGGCCGTTCTTCAAATTGATCAACTTTCGCGACCACAAGTGGTTAAACAACTCTGGGTTTACATCAAAGGAAACGAGTTGCAAAATCCCGAAAATAGACGGGAGATCCTCTGTGATGCCGGTCTTCGGGCAGTCTTTGGGGTTGACAAGATCGACATGTTCAAAATGAACAAAGTTCTGGGACAGTAAGTCATCCATACCCACTTTATAATTTATAGTATTAAATGATTATTCCAGGCATTTACACGAGACCGATAGTTAAACTTCATTCTTTCTGGTGCACTACAAAGTGACCTGTGTACATCTTTATTTCACCGAAATACTGCATATCTGACTTCATTTCGTCTTTTGTTATCGTGCTAGTTGATTTCTCGTCATTGTAACCATCTCAAATCCACATTCCTTCCCTCTGTATTCTGTTAGCAATGATTGGCATTCATATAAAAAGACAATCACGGCAACTCTAGTCTTTGACTCCTATCTTTGACTGCCAATCTCTCTAGACAGTTGGGGATCAGCAAGTTTGCTCCTTTACTTGGGGAAGACTGAACCGACTCCGAAAAATGTCATGATCTCTGACTAGATCTGACCGCCGATCACAATCGGAACGCCCAAAGCTAGCTGTGGATCCTTCTTGAGATGGAAAATGCTAGCATGATAGGGAGTCGCAGTTTTGTCAGGTTGAAAATGGTCTGAATGACTGAAGGGACAGATCGGGCATGTTTGCGAAATCCTCTTCAAAGCAGTTCGTTTCCAAATGATCACCTGTTATAGTGTTAAGAGGGCTTCCATCAAGCAGGATGAAGCCGCCGCACATATCTACGCGTGCCAAGCCAGCAGCTGTTGTCTTAAATATGATGTAGATGGGATTGACGCCTCCATCGATTGGAGGATCTTCATGCGCTCCATAGGGTCCAAGCTCGCAAGCGAAACCCGCAGATACATCCATAGTGATTCGTGGGATGGGAAAGCGGTAACAAGGGAAAGCGAGTGATGAGCAAATGTTAATGAGTTTTGTGTGCCGTCAACGATATCCCTAAACTGTTCAGAGAGTGCCAAACAATCAACGAGTTTCTGAGTTTGGCATAGCTGGTGCATAGCCGAATAATCAGAGACATGTTGATCTACCCAGCTACGCAAGCGTGCGACTTCTTGCACAATAATTGCCAAAAAATCCCGGAACCTGTCCTTCGAAGAGTATATCGAAACATAGCATACTCCAATCATGAAGTTCCACTGGGACCATGCGTGATAATTCCGTGGATAAGCCTCGCAGGTTCGTTGAATGATGCTGAACTCGTGTCGGATGATAAATGGGGTCAGTCTAGGAAACCTTTCCACCTCTTCAGAACTTGCCCAATGCTGAAGATCAGGTAATAAAACATTAGGCCCCATTACACCGTGTATGTTTCTAAGGCACCACCTCCGATGATCCCAGATAATGGACTGTTTTCCGGCATCAAGAGAGCCACGCACTAAGAGCTCCGTGAAAACGAGCTCCTTGTTGGGGTCTATGTGCCCATTTCGCATGAGACGTTTGCGGGCATTTAGCGCCGTTTGATGGGCTGGATTTAGGAGAATGATAACACAGGACACCGCCGTGGCTTCAAGAACATTTGTGGTGTGTAAAGATATCCCGATCGCGGCTATGTAGAGGCCAACCAATATCTTCTTGGGTATGCCCAAATTTCCTTGAACGAGAATAAAAGGAAAGTCTGCGTGTGGTTTCACAGAGCCAGATGGTAGCTCGATTGATTCCCAATCGGAGAGATCCCCTGGAAGTATTTCAAGAGATGTCCTATGAGGTGGGTTGACTCTGGGTGGATAAGGTGCCAAATAGTGTCAGACACGTACAATGGCCCTTGAAATAGCTCGGATACTTTCAGAACAAGTTCTCTGGGTGTTAAAGAACTAGGCATATATAAGTACAAGGACTGTGGTACCAGTTATTTGTTCTTGTTGTTAGGTCATTTATCTCTTTTGAATTCTTAGAAGAATTTGATGCTACAGCTTCTTTCGATAAGAGCCTTGGCACGCACCCCACGGTATCATTTTAAAAAAACACGGAGATACTACTCAAGAATGCACTCGAAACCTTTATATTTTAACGACGGGCCTTTGGTGTGGATTGACTGTGAGATGACAGGCCTCGATTTCGGCAAAGACAAAATAATAGAGATAGCGGTACGCGTTCTAGTGAAACAAATGATTATGCACTTTATGTTTCGATGACATCGTAAGGTGTTGATCACGAATGGTAACCTCGACATAGTTGATTCCGGAATCGAGTATGTGATACGGACCGACAAGGAAGTTCTGGATGGGTTAGTGTTCAATCCCATCTAACGTATCTCATTCCTATCACTGACATCTGGAGAGAGGATAGAATGGACAGTTGGTGCACAGAGCATCACGGTCAAGTTTGTTTGATTGTCGCATGCTCCTATATATCTTTTTACCTTCCGTCCAGTCAGGTCTCACCCAAGCTTGCCTTGATTCTCCACACACAACGAAATTTGTAGCCGACAAAGTGTTGGAATATATCAAGAAATGGGTTCCTGTGCAGAGGACTGGCGTACTTGCTGGAAACTCTGTTCATGTTGATCGAATGTTCCTCGCAGCGGAAATGCCAGCCGTTATTGACTGGCTTCATTATCGGTTCGTTATCTTTCTATACCATTAAAAAAAATTTGGTTACTAACCCTATGTTGAATGTTAAGCATTGTCGGTGAGTTGCGTGCAACTTAAACAGGAAGTGTTGACGTCATCATGAGGTTCAGATGTCTCCTCAATCAAGGTATGTTTGCTATTAAATCATCGAGTTGAAGCCCCTTTTAAATTGTTATAAATAGGAATTATCACGTCGCTGGTATGCACGACAAGGGATTCCTCCCATTCCTGCTATAAACAAACATCGGTAAGTGGCGTGCGTCTCTTCTAGCTTTGTGAATTGCTTCAATGTTTATTACTACCAGTGCATTGGATGATATAATTGGATCAATTGAAGGTAACGCTTAATCCCGCCCTTTGTCCTCTCTAACTCTTCCCGTCAGAACTGCAATGGTATCGACAAAATATCTTCACCCCGCCATCCACTGTATTGAATCGGTCCATGCGCTCGCCGACTTAATCTTCACACACGAACCTCTTCAAAGCAGAACTCAATTTCCTACGTCTGACATTCAATTCAGTACCCTATTCTTTGCGTTGTTGAGTTATTCCTCCCCCCCCTTATTCCCTTATTAAGCGTTACGTAGACTTCATCCATACTACATGATGTATAATATATGGAAATGTTGTCATTATGATGCTATGTAGTCGAAAGACTTACCTTCAACTCCTTGTCCAGAGATGGGTTCTCGTAGTGATTAGTTCATGCCATGAACCAACTAGAGAAGAAAGCCGTACTATTTCAATATCAACTTTCACCTTTCGAACAGTAAACCAGAAGTATAACACTTGAAGAGAATGAGCCGTGTTATTCATCAAAATTGAAACTCACAAAACGGTCATGCCGAAAAGCAAACCAAAGTTTTTGCTGTCTGATGATATGCGAACTGTCGCAGATCTATGAATATAGCCATGCTCAAGGACAACAAAAATCCATGATGAAAAAAACTACTGCCTTTTCATTTTCAAGCAAGTCAGCTCAGGGCGCTAGCCTTGTACAGTAGCAAATTAATGCCGTTGATATGAAATATAGGCAGTTTCACGCATCATCCTATAAATCAGTGGTATCTCTCAAATGCACTGTGCAAACGAAAGGAATCAATCATTGGAGAGAAACTGACTTATGATGTGCGTTCCGGATCGTAGGAAATGCAGACACGCCAACGACAATGTTGATCAGAACTCCCATGACTAGAGTGGAATCAAGATTTTTGCGTTCTATCAAGATAATGAACCACTTTTAAGAATAACCAGAGGAGTCCAGAAGTCGCACATCCCCGAATGTATTCCACCGAGATGTTGGTAGTGACGGTGCAAAATCTGTGGCATGCGTCGATGGTGTCGAATTTAATGAGCAGAGATCAACCTAGGTAGGCGCGTACTTCCCAGTGTAGAGTTCCTTGAAGTAAATCGTGGACGAAAAGGGACGACGAACATTTACAAGGCAACGCAACGCTCGAGGGAACGGGTGAAATAGGAGATGAGAATTTCATAACGTCCAAGCAGTACGTTTGACGAGGGAACATTAAATTTCAGCTGAATGGAACAAGGTCCCTTTTGTATGTTCGTCAAGGAGCAAGTGAGTAGCAGCTGTGAAAGGGTGGAATCTGACCATTATTCACTGAAAGAATTTCACAGCAATGCCAACAAAGAACTTTGCTGGGACGATGACGTATATATAGGAATTGCCAATTCTGGAAGTTCACGTGTATCCCAATTGGAGTTATGAAGCTGAAAAAAAAAAAAAGATGTTTGGCATTTACTTTACAATTGTCGTTCTCTTGGACTGCCATGAGTCTCTTTCGACTCCAGTCCACAGGGACAAGGAGTTTCGTTCGGTCATGTGCTCGCTCATTTCATATAGCTCGGGTGGCTTCTTTCGCTTTTTCACAAACAAAACCTCGATCTGCCGTAGCAGCCCCAGCAGTCGGTGCTTACGCACCCAAGGAAGGCGAACATACTCTCAATTCACCTTCAGAACTTGCTAGAAAAATATCCGCAAAAGTTCTGCCAAAAATTCCTCGTCCAAACGTCCGACGAGTCGTCGTTGTTGGCAGTGGCGGCCTGAGCATAGGACAGGCTGGAGAATTTGACTACTCAGGTTCTCAAGCATTGAAAGCCCTCAGTGAAGAAGGCGTCGAAGCCATCCTCATAAACCCTAATATTGCAACATGGCAGACTTCCCATCAGTTGGCTTCCGAAGTTTACTTCTTGCCAATCACATCTGATTATGTCGCCTACGTTCTCGAGAAGGAACGTCCAGACGGCATCCTGCTTACGTTTGGCGGTCAAAGTGCTCTTAATGTTGGAATTGAACTTGATCGAATGGGTGTGCTTGAACGGCTGGGTGTCAAGGTTCTAGGCACGCCTATTAGAACCCTTGAGGTTTCTGAGGATCGTGACCTTTTTGTTCAGGCTTTGAAGCGTAAATGCTCATCTTCGTTTCACCCCCGAAGGCCTGTTTTAACAGTTTTTTCTTAGAAATTGATATACCGGTTGCACAATCTACTGCTGTCTCTTCTGTTAATGCCGCTTTGGATGCGGCTGAACAAATCGGTTATCCTGTCATTTTACGGTCTGCTTTCACGCTCGGTGGTCTTGGTTCTGGCTTTGCCAATAACCCAGATGAACTACGGGATTTGTCTGCCAAAGGTTTAAGTCTGAGCCCTCAGGTTCTAATCGAACGTAGCATGAAAGGTTGGAAAGAGTTGGAATATGAAGTTGTTCGCGATGCCGCAGACGTAGGTTTTTTTTTTGCGAAATACGCATACATTCTATATTCATATCACACCTTTGCAGAACACCATCATTTGCTGCAACATGGAGAACTTTGACCCTCTCGGAACACATACTGGCGATTCCATTGTCGTTGCACCCTCGCAGACATTGCCTGATGATGAATATCACATGCTTCGAAGTGCTGCTCTCAAGGTCATCAGGCATTTGGGTGTTGTTGGTGAATGCAATATCCAATACGCGCTCAACCCTACTTCCAAAGAATATTGCGTCATTGAAGTAAACGCTCGGTACGCCAATATCATCGTCTTCAGGTTTATCAACGTTAATAAGATTTCTTTCCAGCTTGAGTCGATCAAGGTTCGAATCGTATAAATGCTTATTTAGTTCTATCTTCTCAAACCTCATGTAGTGCTCTCGCTTCCAAGGCCACCGGGTATCCTCTTGCTTATACGGCTGCCAAAATCGCCCTAGGACACACTCTTCCCGAATTGCCTAACGCTGTCACAAAGACGACGACGGCTTGCTTTGAGCCTTCGCTTGACTATATTGTGACCAAGATACCCAAGTGGGATTTAGCGAAATTCTCTTCGCAGGTGAACAGAGAAGTTGGCTCTTCGATGAAATCCGTTGGAGAAGTCATGGCTATCGGACGCACATTCGAAGAAAGTTTGCAAAAGGCCATCCGCCAAGTAGATCCTCGATGGAAGGGGTTCGAGGTCGTCATCGAGCCTGAAGACTTGGACAAGGCTTTGACTCATCCCACAGACATGAGACTGTTCGCTATTGCCTATGCCATGTACAAGAAAAACTATACTGTCGACCGCATCCATGACCTGACCAAGATAGATAAGGTTAGCTCATACTTTTTGTTTTATGAGCCAGCAAGATCTTATGTTATCTACTAGTGGTACCTGTACAAGATCGATAATATCGTTCAGACACACCATGCATTGAAGGCTGTCACTTCCATCCAAAAAGTTGACCACGAACTCATGAAACGGGCCAAATGCATGGGCTTTGCCGATGCCCAAATTGCCGATCTTGTAACTTCGACCGAAGATATCGTCCGTGCACACCGTAAATCACTCGGCATCACACCTTTCGTCAAGCGTATAGATACCCTCGCGGCTGAATATCCTGCACACACTAACTACCTTTACACAACATATAATGCCTCTGAGCATGATGTTGAATTTGACGAACACGGAACGATGGTTCTCGGAAGCGGCGTTTACCGTATTGGAAGCAGCGTCGAGTTCGATTGGTGTGCTGTTACCTGTGCTCGCAAGCTTAGAGATATGGGGAAAAGGACGATCATGATTAACTATAACCCCGAAACTGTTTCTACCGACTTTGATGAGGCCGATCGGTTATACTTTGAAGAACTCGGCTATGAACGTGTTATGGATATCTACGAATTGGAACAAGCGCAGGGTGTCATTGTCAGCGTCGGCGGTAAGGCCATAGTTTCCAACTTCAGGTATTTGTATCCTCAAATTAGGTTTTCTAAGGTCAATTACCTCAAAACATTGCCCTTCGTCTGAAGCACAACGGCGTCAACGTGTTAGGCACGGATCCTCAGCAGATCGATACCGCTGAGGATCGACACAAGTTCTCCTCTGTGCTGGACAGAATTGGAGTAGATCAGCCAGAGTGGACGGAAGCTACGTCTCTTGAAGCCGCTAAGGCCTTTGCTAACAAAGTTACGTAAGTTTAGGTTCTTTCATTCTGAACTCTTTGCCAAAGTCGAACTAAACTTGGTTCTAGTTACCCCGTTCTAATCCGGCCATCTTATGTCCTTTCGGGCGCTGCCATGAACGTCGTCTATGAGGAGTCTGCTCTCGAATACAACTTGTCTGCTGCGGCATCTGTTTCTCCATTGCACCCAGTTGTTATCACGAAATTTATCGATGCTGCACAAGAAATTGATATTGATGCCGTTGCACACAAAGGCAAGCTTCTAGTACATGCCGTCTCCGAGCACGTTGAGAATGCTGGCGTACACTCTGGCGATGCAACTCTGGTCTTGCCTCCATACTCTTTACCCCTTCATGATATGGACCGCTTAAAGATTATCGCTGAAAAGGTTGCAGAAGCTTTCGAGATTTCCGGTCCATACAACATGCAGATCATTAGGAAACCCACGAAGAACCCCGAGGAGGAAGCCGAATTGAAAGTCATCGAGTGCAACTTGCGAGCTTCTCGGTCTTTCCCCTTTGTCTCGAAGGTTCTTGGATATAACTTCATCGATGCTGCCACGACCGCAATCGTGGACCAGAACGTGCCGGAACCTGTTGACATCATGAAGGAACCTCGGGATTACACCTCGATTAAGGTCGCCCAGTTCTCTTGGACACGACTAGGTGGCGCCGATCCTTTCTTGGGTGTTGGTAGGTCTATTTTTGTTTCCATAAGTTCTGATGGACAAGATTAATTTTGTTCCCACAGAAATGGCAAGCACTGGAGAGGTAGCCAGTTTTGGCAAAGACATTCATGAGGCATACTGGGCGGCTCTGCTCAGCACTACTGGTTTCAAGATTCCTCGAGCAGGCTCAGGTGTTCTCCTGGGTGGAGACATCACGAAACCCGAGATGGCATCCATCGCCAAACAGTTGACTGAACTAGGATTTAAGCTTTACTGCTCCTCTCCTATTGTGGAGGAATTCTTGAATGACATCCCTCATATTACTGCAAAGCGTATCTTGTTCCCCAAGACAGACAAACGAAAGCTTCGTATGGTATTTGACGAGTACGAGATCCAGACTGTTATCAACTTGGCCAAATCCCGGGGAACTAACTTTACCGATGAAGACTACGTGGCTCGTCGGTAGGTCACCGTGGCCAATTCTTATCATAACTAAGTTTCTTATCGCCTGTTTTTCTATTTAGGAATGCCGTCGATTTTGGGCTACCTTTATTGAATAATGCCAAAACTGCGCAGCTCTTCGTGGAGAGCCTGGCAAAAAAGATTCCTCAGGGTGGCTTACGGAGCTACACAGAGGGTCATATTCCTTCCGAAGTTCGCTCCTGGCGAGAATTTGTAGGCAAACGTGCCTAAACCCCGCTTCCCCTCCCTCCAAAAAGCCAGCTGATCTTGGAAATGAATCTACTCAGAATATCAACCAAAAGACCTAAACTCAATGTATGTTTACTGTAGCAAGGGAGACAATAGCTTGCCGCCTCACCAGATGACCTTACCCAGTGAATGTACTTTCAATTTGCTACGATTCCACTTTCGAAATTTGAGCCGAACTTGTCTGCATCATCCTCGTCAAAGTTTATGGCGTTTGCTTGTGGGTTGACAATTGTTATCTTACATTCCCAAATATATCTTTTTCTGGGGTTTAGGAAATTTTTGGATCCAGGTCTGCGGGGGTACAGAGTTGGTCCAGGTCTAATTTCAATACAGCACCCGAACGAGAAGGATCTGGTCCTAACGCCTTTCGTTCAACTGCGAATTTCGCACGAAGTACGCGGTCTAGCTTGTCTTCTACAAGATCTGCGACAAGTCGGCCAATGACAGGAAGGAACTGGATATTGTATTAAAGAGTGTTATTTCACTATAATGAATACAAAGCAAGGTGGAAAACCTTATATGCATGTCCACTGCCACCTGTGGCAAGGATAATCGAATCGTCTGAGGGATGTTTTCCAATCACCCAATCCCCATCAGGTGAGTCGTTATACCTAGGATTTCCTCTTAACAAAGGGTTCCGTCCATGTTATATCAGTTCATATTCTCACCAACAAAGCCTAGTCGCACAGAAAGGTTTCTCAGCAAGATCCGGATACACATTTTTCAAATGTATACGAAGATCCCGGACAACAGATTGTGGGATCAATAAGCCTCGAACGGGATCGGATGTCACTGTGCGAGGCGTCGAGATCGTTCCATTTGCTTCGTTAGTAGTATGAGTATATCCAGCAGAGTGAGTGGCGAATTTTACGACATTCGCCTCGTTAGGCTAATTTGAAATTCATTTTAGTAGACAGATCGACGGCCACAAGGCCAAGCCCGCTCACAGGGAAAATATAGAAGCCAGAACTCAAGTCTAAGATGACAGGGCAATCCCTGTAAGCTTTAGCCTCTTGTTCAGAAAGCTGAAGCATAGCGCTACATTGGCTATTTTATTATTTGCATAAATCTCTGTTTTGTTTGTAAAGAACAATTCTCAAAAGGTGGGCTCACCCTGTCGCAAGGCACATGTGCGCCAGATCAAGCTCTGGAAAAGCAGACGGGGTCCAGGAACCAGTGGCAATAATAACCAATCCAGCATCAAATATGGAACCATCGGTACACTGAACCCCAATAGTTTTGCCGTCTTGGCGAAGGATCTGGTAGACACTCTTACCCGGAAGGACCTTGCCTTTCAGGGCTATAACTTCACTTAACAGTATAGACAAGCCTTGGCCGGCGTTGGCCCAACCGCCGTCACAATTAAGGTATCCTCCACGCTCGCTAAACGTTGCTGTGCGGACATCAGTAGGAAAGATGGAGCGAACCTGATCGCCGTTCTCCAATCGCTCTAATACGGCCCCTAAAGCGACATCGTTTCTGTACGATTCGCTTACATATTTTTCTCCTGAGTCTGAGGAAGCTAGAACGAGTACACCTGATCTTTGGAGATGTGGGTCAGTAAGCCTTTGGTATTTTTGCTTCGAGAAATCGCCATCACATGGTGTGCCGCTCGGATCTTAACCTACTTACTCATGATAAGTGTCACCCCATTTTTTCTGGTCCTTCCAGGAAAGAATCGCCTCACGAGCGAGTTCGGCATACATCCTGTCAGAATAGGAGCTTCGAACAACTAGTATCACCAAGTTGCCAAGTCAGTACCACGCGGTGAGATCTGACGCTAGCAAGAGACATATCGACCTCGATTGATATCATTACTGGCCGCATCTGGAGCAGGTAGGGTGGTGGATCGATCAAGGATAGTCACATCCGTATAATTGCGTTGCAACAGATGATACGCTGTGGACATCCCAAAACACCCGGCCCCAACCACGATGATCTTTTCATTCTTCGGGACAGGCATCGCAACCCTACAATAATGATGGGAATGGAAAGATAAGGAGAGTGTCAAACCCGAACCCCAGGCAACTTGACGACCGTACATACCAATTTAATTCTTTACTACCTTTTAACCAGATGGAGGGTTAGAAACCTTCTTTTCGGATGCCGATCTTAAAGGAGGGGGAGGCTTACCACTTTCTGTGTTTAGGTCAACGAGGTGGTTACAGATTGATCAACCTCACGTCCTAAAAATACAATTTTCTCGAGGTACGGCCTGAGAGAGGACTATGATGCACAACGTTTGGACAACTAGTACTTAGCGTAGAGGGATTTTCAAAATATTTACAAGGAATTTTATGCCGCCAATCATGAACTGCAGAGGGATTGATAAATTTAAAGGCATTGACAAATTAACGAAAATGGTATCGCAGTCAACACGGCGAGCTATGGGAAACAAAGTCTCAAAGGAACGTAACAGCACTCTAAAGTTGTCAGTCACTGGTGCGATGGATTATTGGCAGGGGGGAATCACTAAATATTGCCGCACCTTCACGACTTCCTCCGCAGGCGGCAGACATGTTCCATTATCATAGTTGTTCCATAGTGTGGTGACCGCTGGAGTCTCACTGGACGTGTAGGCGACTGTCTTCGCTTGTAAGAGCAGCCTGTCATAGCAGTGCGTACGAGGCGTCAAGTAATGCCAAGTGTCTCATATTCCGGCCTTATCACGACGAAGCCATTCCACACTGGCATACCAACTTGATAGACATGGCTGAAGTCGGACGGGCAAGTTTCTGCCCCCTAGCAAGCTAGCAATAATACCTTTCGGGAGTTGCCTGAAACCAATTTGTGGTCTCATCACTATAATCATTGTGTGCAAAAATTTTGAAGTTGTTATCAAGTTGTTATACCAAAATCAACTGTTAAATTCATAAAAATGATACATGCAACAAATATTTACAGAACAAGGACTTGACGGGGGATAACTACACCGTCTCATATTGATTATAAGTTACTCTAGTAGTAGATGGGTTATAGGCCATTATAAAGTGATTCTATATTCATCCCAGATAGCAAATTTATTCACTGCGGGTGCATTGTGGAGAAAAGGTTCACGATGATGGGCTGAAGTTTTCCGTCGCGGATAGCCTGCCGAACAAGATAAGCATTGCAATTAATGGAAGCTGTGCAAACGTACCTCATGGATCAGTGATACATTCTGGCCGATAGTAACATCTTCCACACCGAGGCCATGGACAAACCGATGATAGTTTTCAGAACCATGCATGCGAATTCCTAGAGTTAGCCGAACGAATTCGTACACGGGCCGCGTTCGATTGAGATAAGGGCTAGCTGGGGCTGCTCCCCGCGCGCCAGACAGGTAATCCTTGCGAAGTGTGTCAAGTAGGGAAAAGGCTCGCGATGCCACCTGGGCCCGGAATGTAGGGATGGAGGTCAGAGCAGGACCAACGAGAGAGGGATTGCAGAATGAAGAACCAGTGAAGAAGTCAAGAAGAGGGATGGTAGTTGAAGCCGCAACTTTCTGCATGCGCTCTGCGGCATCCATTGTGCTCGTAGCATCGAACGTGTCACGAAGTGCGGATGCCACTTTGGCTCTGATGGGGATCGCGTCATTTTCTGACAAGATAGAACTGAAAGCCGTAGAAAACTCCTCGGATGCGATCTTGATTAGCCCCTCATGAAATTCGTGCTGAAGAGATCGAAGGTCCAAAGCTAAAAAAAGGAGAGGGAAAGGGAAAAAAAAAAAAAGCAGAAAGGCAAAGGGTCAAACCTTGGCATAAAGCATAGAGATATGATGAAATTAACATTGACAGAACTTCTAAAGAGTTGATAGTCGCGCGGGCGGATATCAAAGCAAGGGAACTAAAAATATATCAGTAATGAAAACCTCTTGAGATTCAAAGATGAAAACATACTTCACAGCCTGATTGTGCATCTCAGCAGATTGAATGTGCGTTGAGACAGGATTTGCTAGGTATCCCAGCTCAGCTACATATGCTGCAGATGCGATATCGATGCCTTTGGCGTGGTAGTCGAGTGATGGATCAGTTGCAGCCAAAGAAGGTGGTAGACCGCGATTCATCGCAGGGTTGATAAGCTCTGCGCATTGTGCGAAGAGGATCTTGCCTAGATGATGAAGGCTGAGACGTGTCTTCTCCATAGTGTTGGTGACGGCCATCGCCTGGAAGTTGCCACCGTGATGAATTACGCCCGTTTCACCGTCGACCAGAGGATTGTCGGTTGCTACGGAAATTCAATGAATATTGATCATATGGAAAGAAGAGTCTGGAACTTACTTGAATTACATTCAATGGTGATAGTCTTAAACGATTGCAGTAGGTCTTCAACTTGGGGACCGATAAACTGTGGTGCAGTTCTCAGGGGATAACGATCTTGACGGAGAGTGCCTTCGTCCTCCTCAATTGTGAGCTCTTCTTCGTGTGTGACTGCGAACTTGCTCACTTCCAACAGATTCCATATATTTTTGGCTGTCTCAATCTGGAACAGTAATCAGAATTGGAACTGTCACTATGAATAACGCTCATACCTGGCCGGGATGAGGGCGAGCAACAGCATTGATGAAAGGGTCAAAGGAAGTGCGAGTTCCTGCGAGTGCTTCGGTGCCCATCGCAGTACAGACCTGGGAGAGCAACGTTAGATGAATGGCGTCGTTCAAGGCCAACGCAGCAACTGAAGCGGAGAAGGCCGTGCCATTGAGGATTCCAAGGTGTTCCTTAGAAGCAAGAGGGATGGGTGCGATACCATGCGCGTCGAGTGCTTTACATGAGGGAACTATTTCGCGCCCACCAAAGGCCGCGGGCCCGTCGAACACCCTAATAGAAGGATTTCCGATGAGAGTCCCAGCAATGTAGGATAATGGGGAGAGATCTTGAAGATCGATTAAGAACAAGAAATACAATTTAAATGAATGACGTTACCTCCAGAAGCAGAGATAGTTCCACGCAAAGGAACTAGGGGCGTAATATTAGCGCGAAGGAGTTGGCTCATTTTCTCGATTAATTCCCATCGAACGCCTGAATGGCCTCTGATGAGAGAATTCATGCGGATGAGAATAGCTCCTCGGACCCATGACTCTGGCATACTTGTTGCGCTAAGTGGGTCTTGGAGGGGGAGGACATCGAGGGGTTTCACCGATGAAGGCAGAACACCGCTTTGTTGGTGTTGAAGAAGAGCGTTGCCCAAAAGGATGGGTTGATCGGTTCGAGTGTCTGCGCTACCACCGAATCCTGTCGATACTCCATAGACGCTGAGGCCTGCATCGACCTTGTCAGCCATAATCTTGCGACTTTGGGCGATCTTAGCCTTGAGCGCAGGAGATTCGTCAAGGGAAACGGATGCATGATATCTTGAAGCCGCTGTCACAGCCGCGATGGAAAGGTTCTGACCGTCTACGATGACTGGTTTTCCATTCCTTGGTCGAGTTTTACGATAAGCAAACTTGATAAGTTTGTATGTGAACTCACTTGTAATTTTCAAGTTCCTTGAAAGAGAGAATAAAGTCTTGGACGAGAGTTGTAGACTCTGGTCGTAATAGCAAAGTGGATACGACAGGTCGAGTCGAGGGTTTGACTTTGTGTCTAACTATTCCTGAGGTAGAGGACGCCCGTCTTTGAGTTACTGTAGTTTCTGTGGAGATAATAGTCATGATGAAATATGAGAAGAGATAAGATATATGCGATGGGGAAGTGGTAATGAATCATAGCGACTGTTAGCTGTAGTTTATATAGACCAATTGGCTGTCTGATAAAATAGAAATATGAGGTAGATCCGAAAGAGACAAAGGCAAGGAAGGGGGTTGCAGGTTAGGAATCTCACATCAGTTTCAGCCTTAGGATTCAAAATCCCAGGATTAGGCTTGTTGGTCCATGTACAGGCTCACTGAGTCGCATCGCCGTGGGTATTATCAGTTATCATATACATACATAGTCTACAACCCATCGAGTGCCCTATAGCTCGGACCCCGTTATCATCTCATCTATGATCTTTTAACCTATAGAGACGTTTCAGGATTACGTCTCACCGAGTCTCGTCTTCCACTGACTCTGAATCGGCATATTCTTCATCCGACTTCTGACTTACTCTGCCTTTTTTTTTTTTAGCAGAGGTCAGGCGTGTTGCAAATCCTAATTTCATTGATTTACCGAAGCCTCATGTAGAAAGCATTCAAAACTTGAGCGATCCTCGGCTGGCTACTACATGGTACAAGTGTCAATGAGCGCTTTCACAGCCTCTGAAATTTGTAAAACAGATAGCTTTGATTTTCGTAGAGAGCAGTGTTTGGGGGTTCCTGTGAATACGCAGATTACGTCAGAATGCCTAGACTGGCAGTGTCGCCGAAGTGTGGTAAATTTGCTTACTCTCACTCTAAAATTGCACTGATCCAAATGGTATGTACAGACCGCGTTTTCAACAGCTTTGGAAAATGAGTCTTGAAGAGATGAGTTTTATAGGGAAAAGTCAAGAAAACACGAAAGTTCGCATCCGTCAAGCGGATGTTGAATCCAAATGACATTCGGTTGTAAGCATAAATCACCATCGTCGTCGATATGTGACCTCAGATGTTTTCGTTAGGAAGGAGAACCAGTTAAAGCAAAAGAAGAAGGAGGAAGAGGAGAAAACGAAGGCCGTTCGCAGAGTGTCAGTCCCGACATTGGCTCCCAAGCAATGAATATTAACTCCTTCCAGTCCCCAAGTCGCTTCTTCCTTGTTTTTGGCGCACAATACGGCTCTTGTTCCTCCATACCGCGTGCTAATTGATACCAACTTCATCAACTTCAGTCTCCAAAATAAGTTAGAGTTGATCAGTGGCATGATGGATTGTGTGTATGCAAAATGTGAGTAAACGCTCCACAGTCAAAATGTCTTGTTGAGTATCTCGTTGATCTCATTTTATGAACTTCCAGGTATTCCCTGTGTTACCGATTGCGTGATGGCCGAGTTGGAAAAGCTGGGTCATCGGTACCGTGTGGCTCTTCGGTGAGTTGAGAGATAATTGCAAATGACACGGCGCCTGCAGGTTAATTTCCTTTTGTCATAGAGTGGCGCGCGACCCGCGATTTGAACGTTTACAATGTTCACATACAGGTACCTATGCTGACGATTGTCTGGTTCAGCGGGTCACAGCACATAAATGCTTCATTGTCGCTACATGCGATAGTGAACTGCGGCGTCGGATCCGTCAAATACCCGGTGTGCCGTTGATGTATATTGTGAAGAGACGGTATGCTATTGAGCGCCTTCCAGATCAAGGCGCTCCGAGTTAAAAAAAAATCTCAATTTTATATCAATCTTATTTGGGTTTGCACAAACGCATATTTGTATCATGAGAAATTTCTTGTGTTTCTATAATGGTGAGCATTAATAATGGATTTTGTGTTGAACATGCTCATGACATGCTCAGGTTGATATTGATACTTCTGACTACCATCGCGGATTGTCGTCGTAATATCAGCGCGGTCTGATGAATTAAGTCGGTCGTAAGTCAGTCTTCGGTGCATCATATTCCAATGGCCAGGTCTGCTCGTGATATATTCGTCTTGGCATCTTCACATGGAAGGGGTGTTTTCATTGGGAACATACGGCATTCAATACTCAATATCTTGCGAAACCCCAGGATCCCTACCGGAACTCACAACAACCTGACAGGAACATGTTTGTTATGCACATGTGCACATGAACTATTATAATACTTTAAGTTCCGACCGTACATGTGCATATATGTGGTATTGGTCTTCGATATGGAACCGGAGCTTTGTGTGTGTTACTAAACCATGATCAGAGATGTGAGGGGGCTATATGAGGTCCTACCAGGCCTTACCATTAAAGCGCTGAAGCATCGACGGTAAGGCATGGCAGGGCTGTGTAAGGCTCGGATCTTCAAGTACCCATCTTTTTTATTGTCGTCTGAGGCTGCACATAAAAATATCTTGCACATTATGGATTTTTGAAAATTTGCAGCCGATTTCACGAGGTCTGCCAAAAGGCAACCCCGTCAACACGTCAACAAGTCAAAATAACGCGTCCCGCCGTGGCCGGCGCTTTTACAGACACCAGCCACAAAGTCAGTCATGTCAGACGAAGATACACTTAAGTATGCATGGTCTGAAAAGTCTGATGGTACATTGCAGGATTTTCTGACCAAGGTAAGCTTGCAAACATTGCCCTCGACACTGCAAGTTAATCCTGAGTTATTATTCGTTGATATTTTTTATTAGTTCAAACCGTCTATGGTCCAGAATGACGGAACTAAACCTGTAAGCAGCTTACTATTATGAAAGCCTAATTCACAAGTTCTAATCACTGAACTAGTGGGTTTGGGTTCGTGGGTCCGTGCCATTGAAAGAAGACACTGGGGTCGCTGAAGCAATGGAAGAAGCGGCGAAGTTGTGTAAGTCGTGTCTTTATTATCTTAAACCGTTCTATCATAGTGATTTTATTTATAGTAAAGGAAGTAACGGAAAGGGTCGAGGATATCAAGGTAGAATTCAACTTTTTACAACGGTCTTATTGGATAGCACTTATTAAATGAAACAATAGAATGATGATTCGATTCCCCTTCGTTCGAGTAAGAAGACGGGAGCAAAAAGCAAAAAGGAAGTACGAGAGCAAGTCAGCATATTGTCATTTGTTTATGATTCTATTTGTGACAAGGCGAATAAAGGTACAAGCAGCGGCAACCAACAAGCTTAAACAAATTGCGATCAGACACGGCTATGTGGGAGGGAAATGGTAAGAACGGATACACTCTGCAGCCTTTGAGACCCCGTCTAAAGCCTGTGTTGCAGGTTGTTGTTTACCCCGGCGGACAAAGTCGATATGATTTGGTCTAGCATTGCTTGTTTGTGCCTTCTTGATATTTGTTCAGACTGAACTTGACGGTAAAGCCAGCATCGCTTGTATCCGGACCACTCTGTTCGACGTCTGCCTATCTAGCAAAGGTGTCGACCTCTCCAGAACAAGAAACTGCCAATGTTCAACATCTAATTTGTGTATACCTTCCTGACGTCTATGATAAAGATAGCGTTACTGAGGTAGCCTTCATTACTCGCGCTTCATGTGAAATTGTCTGAGGTATATATTCCAACAGGTCATGAGAGTATTGCTGCGGCACCATGGTGTCAACCTCAGCGGGGTGAAATCCGACCTATACACCGTAATTGGTCAGTTTCTTATATCGGAGGGTTTATATACCTATGTTCATTATCTTCCACACCCAGGCATTGATAGCAAGCACCCAAGTGGGATCCCTTCAACAGTACGTACAAACCTCCTTTTAGGCTTTGTGTTCATATGCTCAAAACATCTTATCTCAGGTCTGGAAAAATGCTGCAATTTTGTCTGAGAAAGAATCCAAGGTACATTTTTTCACAGCTATTCCATGAATTCGACGCACTAAAGTTACATCCAGGAATTAAAAGATGCCTTCTTTGCCGAATTGGGACAAAATAAAGCAGCGATAATTGAAAACCCCACTGAAAGTAGCTCTACTGTTGCAAAGGTTGCAACGACATCGACCAAAGGGAAAGGAAAGCCAAAACTTAAGAAAGTTGCTGATGATCCTTTTGCTTCTGATAATGATGATGATCATAAAGAAGATGGTACGATTCAGAAGGACGTCAAGGCCGAGAAAGAGAAACCAAAACAAAATGCAACGTCCAAAACCCCAAGAGCCAAACCCAGGCGCCCAAAGGACGATGATGAAGAAGACGAAGAGGAGACAAGGCCCAAAAGGAAGAGGATAGCTTAGCATGCCGTTCTCTTATTCACTGATCGTCTGCCATTATGAGTTCAACTTTGAATAGCGGATTGGAGAACAATCGTAATAACTACATTATGCAAAATTAAAATATAGAATTGGAGTTCGTCAGGTTGTTGCTGTTGAGTCCCCTACCGCCAATGGTTGTTGAGACATGGGCACACTCATGCGCATTTTGACCTTCTTTATTACGCGCTCGTCTCCATCATCTTTGGCCGTAATTTCGCTACCCCGCCTCCTTTTGACACCTTGGTTTGAAGGCTTCTTCCGGCGATTACTGGATTGTGCGTCGTTTGAATTATCTTCATGCGCCTCTTCGGGTTGGTATGTCGCATCGATTTGCTTACTACGTCTGCCTCTAAGTCGTCTTTGCCCTTGGGCTTTCAGCGGGGGGCCCATAGGACCTTGTTCGTCGGGAGGAGACGGTCTGGCCCGTTTCGCATCAGGAAGTTCTCCGTCACTTGGCTCAAATTCTGTCTCTGAATAGGTAGAAACAGAGCCTTTTTCAGAGTCCAGGCGTCTCCGAAATGCAGAGAGAGATGTGGAAGTCGAATCTGCCACAGAAGCTGGTGCCTTCATAGAGGCAGGCGAGCGAGTGGAGCCGGAATACCCAGGAGAGACTGTGTAAGTAGACGAGTCTGCTCCTCTAAACACCCCAGAGCGTTCCTTACGAGGAGAAGTCTTTCGAACCACTTCTTCTCCCGGCTGTGGCAAGTAAAAGACCTCCTGCTCGCGAAGGATGTCAAGTCCAACAAGTTGCCTCAGAATGCCAATGAGATATGAATCAAAGTCCAATGACTGAATGTCTTTAATCATTCGTAGACTGTCTTCATGGGTCGCATCCCCATGGTCTTCTATTTCTTCCGCAGCCATGAGCTCCCTATCATTGAGAGAACACCCTGGAACGAGGAAACAAACACGTGGACCACCTTCTTCCTTGGGCAAACTGATCCTGTGATATCGACAATGAGACCTGGTAACGGGGGAATTTGATGAAATTGCAGGGGCATGGCGGACAGCTGGTGGTGGGACAGCCTTCAGATTTGCAGGCGAAATGGTGAGAGAGGGAGAGGTGACAACAGTGGGAGAGATGGCAACAGTGGGAGAAATGGCAGTAGTGGGAGAGGCAGCAGCAGTAGAGCCGAAATCATTGATGCGTGGCAAGGAAATTACTCGCTGGATGGAAGGTCTTGGAGGCTGGGTTGGGTGGGTGCGCGCTTGGCTTGATTGGGGTTGGTTATTTTGGTTGTTACGTTTCTGGCCATGGGCATGGAAAAGGGAAATCGGCTGTAACGCTTGAACAGGGGGTACGTTTGCTTTGTGGACGGTTGGTGAAGGTAGGGCCACGACAGCGACCGATTGATCACTGGGAACGGAGGAAGCTACAGAGGAAGAACGAGATGATGGGCGTAGCATTCTATAAGTTGCGCTTGTGCCGGAGCTTGAACGACTTGACGTCCATGAATCAGATGGATTTTTCGAGAGAGCCCGGCTCGCGACAGACTCAACGGACTGAGTTTTCCGTCGTGGTTTAACACGTATGGTTGCTTCGCTCGTCATTTGAGGTACTACCTCTCGATTCGTAGCCTTGGCCTTTCCTTTACCAGCCAATTTTGTGACCTTTTTGTTCGTTCCTTTTTCAGCCTTTTCAGGGGTGGATACCGCAATCTTGTCAAAAGGTGGTGAATCTCGCTTGCGTTTGAGTGCTCGTGCAGATGCGGAATTCCCCACAACCTCATTGGGCGGTGTTGTGGATGCCTCTGGTAAATCGTGATTTGCTGTCTCTATCGGAGGAAAGTCACCAGAGGGAACTTCCTTTACAGGGTCACTAGGTGGTATAATATCAGTAACTAGGGTCCAAAAGAACATCTCCAATAAAAGACTCACATTGGCAAAATCTCCCTTGGGCTAGCATCACTTTTGTCCACGCCTTTGGAAAGACTTGAAGTGGCAGTGCCATCACTGGTGATCAGTTTGGGTTGAGCTACTGGTTGGCTCTCAACAGATGGCTGAGCCAAACGAGTAGCCGCAAATTCTAGATCAAAATCTCCATCGGCATCAGCATCGACAACTTCATTGACAAATTTCGACGCATCCTCGGGTTCGGCCGCCGCAGAAACGTTTAATTCAGGTGGATATTGAAGTTCAAGTTCGTCTACATCATCAAGAATGCTATTCGTGTCCTTGTCTTCCAGATCTTTTTCCAAAGTAGAATTGGAAGACATAGAATTGTCCTGTTCAGTGTCCTCTTCTGTGGGATCCATAAGGCTAACGCCCGGGGTGGACAGGCTGTAAGGATATGGATCCGAAACCAAAATAGGGTCTGTAGGTTTTCGGGTAAGTGTAACGTGCATCGAGACAGGAGGGTCTCGAAGGGGAGGAGAGGTCGGCACGGAAATAGGACCATCGCGCGACGCTGTAGCATGGATACTATCGGAGGCCTGGGCGCCAGAAATATGCGCTGCTTCAGTACCTATTGGAGGCAGCTGCACTGGTTGGAGTGCCTCAATTTCTTCGACAGCCTGATCAATGACAAGGCCTATTTCTGACAAGAGATCTGCATTTGATACAGCAGGCTCTCCCACAGGAGTTGAAGACACAACCGGTGTTCCAAAGAATACGTGAGCTAACTCATCCAAAATTTGACTGTTGATGTTCTCAGGGAGCCGTGCAGGTGTTGCAGCAGTAGATTCTTCCGCAGGGGTGAACAAACCATCGCCTGGTGCCTGCCGTTGAGCTTGTGGTTGTAGATCTAGTGCCACAGGGATGGGACTGACGCTCGGATGTGAGGGTGTGTCTGGGCAACTAGTTGGATCTACAACATTGGCGTCGGCGGTGATGGGCATAGGAACATTATGTTCAACAGTAGAAGAAATAGAGTCAGGGTTTACATGTGTTGCCGACATTGGCGGTCCGCTACCATCGATAGGCTCCTGGAGATCAGAATTGCCTGACATTTGAGGCTGAATGTTCGTTTCCACTCGAGAGCTTGCCTCAGCGTCAAGAGGTATCGGCTCCTGAACAGTAGAGAAGTAAACGTCACGCATAGTAGCTGTTTCATAGTTTGCGTGGTGAGCTTCACTCTCTTCAGGCTCAACACTGACAACTCCAAGACTTTGAGCACGATCCCCGGGCTCCTGTAAGGGAAAAGAAAGTCAATGCGTACTCAAACGAAACATCAATAAAGCCAACCTCAGTTAACCGTCCATCTGTCAAAGGTTCTTCGACAACGTAATCCTGCACCTTCCCATCCTTACTGTGAGCCTCATCCCACATATGCAGGGCACTGCTCATAGTAACAACCTTGACATCAAAATCAATCTCTCCATCCGCATCTTCATCAGCATACTTGTCATCAGGCTCGGACCCAGGTTCAGCCACGGTGTATCCTGGTTTAGCAGTTGGCTCGATGTCAATATGGAGATCGAGTTCTGCGGAATCAGCCGAAACTGGCTGCGGTCGAATATCGTCTTCGTCCTGCACCTCTTCTATTTCAACTTTGTATTTTCTCGGTGGGGACGTGAGGGAAGAGGAAGGGTCGTCATTAGCCACCGACGGTGATTGGACAATAGGACTTTGATCGGGGGGCGGAGTGGGCAATTGGTCGTAGTCATATGTGTGGTGGGGGTGATAGACTGTAGCCGGATTTTGCACGGACGAAGTAGAAGCAGAAGGTTGAATCTGGGTGTCCATTTGCTCGTCGATTCCTTCAGCCGAAGGGGAAATGTCATCTTCGGCGTCGGCTGCCGCAACGCTAGAATCCAAGACCACAGATACCGAAAGACCATTTACGCCTGCGTAAAATAAATATAGGAAATAACCCAGGATGAGGTAAAAGACTTACCCATATGAGCCTTCGTTTCTTGCATAGAGGTGTCCACATCCCTTAATCCAATTTCGTCATCAACAGTGTCTTTTGAACCTTGCTGGGCAGGTGCCGACTCGTTTGTGGAGTCCTCGTCAACCAACTGAGTGACGTCTTCCAAGGTAATCTCTACCTCAGTCTTACGTCCCCGTGCAGCTTCCTCAGCCAGGACACCCTCCTCATGCTCGGTAATCTGTGTATCATTAACCAAATCATTAGAGGATGTGTGCGGGAAAGAGGGTTCGACAATGAGGGTTTGAGACGTTAACTGCAGTTCAGAATCTTCGACGGGAGCCAGCTCCGGGATCGACGTCGCGTCAATGACTGTTTCCGTATTTTCGACTAGTGCTTCGTCCAAGTCCTGCTCGACCTGTGTTATTACCTCTTCATGAATCGAAGGAGATAAAGTTTCTTTGTAGACTGATTCAGGAATTTCAATGTCCAACGCCCGAGCAGTAGGCTCCTCTACATCTGCATTGCTCTCTTCCGAAGGCGTTGCAAGATGGCCTGGTGCGGATGTCGGGATTCCAGCAGGAAATGCGGGTGGGTAATTCCAGTCAACCAATGTGGAGATCACCTCTGGTATAACACAGATATCAGTGTTTATATGTTATAACAAAAAAGGGAAGTTATAATTACCAGCTTGCTCTTCGGTCTGTACCGTAACAGCCTCAATATTTGCATATAATGACTCGTACCGGTCCATTGAAATGCTGTCTTGCTTGTCAGAAAGACTAGAGAGGGGCCAAGTAGCGATAGTGATGTCAGCTTCGTTTGGGGGCGTAGAGTCAAGTGGTGGAATGGGCTGATGCATATAGGCTGTGTCTTCCTCGACGATTTCATCCACCTCCAAAGATTGCTTATGTTCCATATTCTGTTCATCAACATCCTCATGCTGTAATTCATGGAATTCCACCTCCAAAATTTCTAGCGGTCCCAGTTTAATTGGTCCTTGAGGTTCCGAGCCCTTCTCTTCATCCGAATCATCAATGCCGATAAATTCGGCATTGGCAGGAATAGGCAGAGCACGACGAGCAAGACGAGAAGCAAGAGCAAACGTGTGCTGAGTGGGTGGTTGGATGATGGCTTCTTCATCATGCTCTAGTTCATCTTCAAGCTGCTTTTCATCCTCGATAGGGTCCTCCTCATAACCTTGTTCATCAGGAGCCACGATCTTAGAAGCCGATGGTACCCCAATATCGTCTCGCGCAGTACCTTCCAGAAGGCTTGGATCTACCTCCTGTCCTGGATGAGTTCTTACGTCGCCGCCGGCATAGAAATCTTCAGCATATGTCCGGGGACCAACCCAAGGATCAGAAATGTCGACTGGCCGTTCCTGTTCTTCGCCATGAGGCGGGAAAGCTGGAAGAAGAGACCGTTAGTCTAGGCAAAACAAACAGACTGGCTCAGCATCATACATGTATCTTGTTCCGCTATTTGGATTTCGTCGGAATCTACGTTGTTATATGTGACATCTGCCATGGTTTTTTCGACCTCATGGCTATCGTCGTCCCCAAGTGGATCACGATGAGTGCCAGGTGAGGGACACACGTCACCGTGTGTGTAGTTGTCTTCGGCGTATATTCTTGGACCAGCCCATGGGTCAGGGATTTCAATGCGACGCACAACCCGAGCAGGAGAACGACTAACTCGAGATGGGAATGCTAGATAGATATTCAATGAGGAAAATGTAAAGAAAAGAAGTGTAATGTAACAAATACCGGTATTGGCTTCAGGCGGTTGTATTTCCTCAATTTCATCATCGTCTTCGACCATTTCAGGTTCATCCTTAGTCTCCTCGTCGCCGGTGTAATGAAAGTGCCTCGAATCTCGGGAACTGCTTATGCGAGCAGCATGAAATTTGAGATGAGATGTTCCAAAACGAACTTGTTCTTGTTCTTCAAAATACTCCTCGCCAGTGCCTTCAGAACCTTCCTCTAGCTCCTCCGCACCTCGTTCTTCATCTTGCCCGTCATCGTCCATTTCATCTTCGTCGTCTGAGACAATATCAATGACCTCTGTGGGTCGGTATTCTCTTGCGGTGGGATCTTCCTCTTCGTCCTCCTCAGAACCTTCTTCAGAATCATCTCCTTCAGATCCTTCTTCTTCTCGAATATACTTTCTGCGCTTAGCGGGCAAAGAAATTTGTTGAGATGAACCCTGGCCTCGTTTCCAAGAATAGTCTTCTTCCTGCTCCGAATAATCCTCGTCCTCTTCTTCCTCCTCTTCCTCGCTGTCATCATCGTCCGCTCCGATAGCCAATTCAACTTCTTGTTCCTCTTCTTCATCGGAGGAGATGATCTCAATAGGTTTCCTACGATCTGCTCCACCGAATCCGGGGCCTTCTCTGGGATCGCGTGCTTTTCCTTTACCCAATGCGCGACGCGCTTTGATTTCGGCAAATGAGTCATTTACAGCTTCATCCTCACTTTCATCAAGATCAATAGGGCGATATCCAGTCGTCGCGTCCCCTGTGCTCACTTCTTGTGTGCGTTCGAGCGACTTGGGCTCGTCATCGGCTTCTATTTGTCCTAGAGCGCGTTTCAGAGCACCGGTAATATCACCGATCCAGGCGTCAAACTCGGGTTGTGTAAATTTGTCATAAGGGTTATGTATTGGAGGTCTCTTTGCCCTCGAGTTAGGGAGGGTGTAGGTGGTGGCTGAGAGAGGCGTTGGGTTGGGGGGCACTGGGATACGAGGTGTCAAGTGGTATGGTGTCGCCATGAAGCCGGGAGGTCTGGGAGACTAATACCGAGAAAGTGGTGAAAGGTCAGTCAATATTAGCTACTAAGTGCCACAGTCTGTGGTGGCCGAGCACGTGGACATTATTTGTTTGTGACAGTTATAACAACTTTTGGAAATGAGCCTCGACTCATTCATAGTTTCAAAGCGCCCGCAACCCGAACCCCTCGTCACCTCTCAAGAGATTCGTGATCGTGGTTCCACATTTGTAGCCAATATCTACCCTGCTACTACCCCAGATGAAGCGAAAGCGCGTGCAGAATGTTTGAAGCACCTTGTTCATAGATCCAAACCCGCAACGCACGAGATTGCAGCTTGGAGATGTATGGTCTTGAAACATGGTCAGACAGGATTAAAGGGTCCGGAAGACTTTGAACTCATGCAAGGTAGCAAAGACGACGGAGAAAACTGGGCTGGGGGCAAAGTATTGAAGGTGATGCAAAGTCAAGCTATCATTGATGCTGTAGTTATCGTCAGTCGCTGGTATGTCTCAAGTATTCGTCAATCTGTCCACTTACCCCGAATGTAATTTTTATAGGTATGGTGGAACACTGCTCGGGCCTGCTAGATTCACGCACATTGAAACATGTGCCTCGGAGGTCTGCCGTGAATTTAAACGGTCTGAAGAGTTGCGAGAATGCCTCACAACACTACAAACTCTTGATGACCTTCTGATTACTCTTCGTACTCAACTTGCTACCTTGACGACGCAATCGTTAACTGCTTCCACGTCCACTCCCGAACGGAATTCAAAAAAATTAGATTATAAAGGTTTGGATGTTGCCAAAGCTAAAAGGCTCATCCAAGCGAGAGAGAGCTCTTTGAAAAGTGTCAAGGCATTAATCGCCAAGAAATCAAATGGATCATAATCAATTGGACGTGAGCGGGTGCAGTCCTGTGATTTAACAAGAAGGAATGCTCGACAGACCTGGATCATACTTGGGTGGTCCGACTTCGTCAACCTGCGCTCCATCCAATCCTCGAGCTTCTGTGGATGACATAGGATTTCGTCAATTGTTCCTATCACCGCCACTATCCCAACGGAGAGGATCATTATACTTAGACAATACATACACCACTCCCTTCATACAGCAGAAGTGAAGTTAAATTACAGGTGGATGAAAGTTATGGCAAAGATTGTTTTACTACGTTACATATCAGTATTCTCAGCATTCTCTCGGCGTCGATGGTGGCTTTACCTCATGCTCAGGCTGGTGAGAGAATTCGACTGAATCATCTCGGATTGATCAATATAATAATATCGGGACCTTCAAGTTGAACCGATGGTAAAAGGAGGCCCGATCCCAGCTGTTTATCAACCCAAGAGTCTGGAGGTTTAGTCTACAATAAGTAATTATTTCAGTCTCTCACGTTGAAAAAGCCTGGCTTTGTGGAATTCGGAAGGTGACAACGATAATGTGAAGGAACACGCGAAAAGAAGTATGGTCAGTGCCGTTCAAAATCAATAGAAACATTCCCAAGGAAGAGATACCTGAATGACTCGGGAACTTCGGTAAGCTTCAAGTTATGGGAAAAATGGCTAAACCCAGGTCTGCAAATAACAATACTACTTAATACGATGAAGGTACCAAACGATGATTTCTTTTGGCATGGGAACAATATCTCTTGCAACAAGAATCAGGCCACATCTGACAATAATCATCAAATCTTTGTAGACTAGCAGTGCAAACTTTCCGCGGAGACACCGTGGCGTGACAATGGCGTGTACGCCTCCGATTTCTCTGTCGCATTTAATATGGCAGGTACCTGATGATGGATTGGAGGTTTCAACGTTAAAGAAGGGCTGGGCAATGGTTTTCAGAGTAATTTTTTGGAGGCGCATAAGAATATTTCCAGTCAGGCTGAAAACACATCCAGTATACCTTGCATGTTAATACTCAGATATCGGTGACAGTACACCCATTTTCAAAGGTGCTAGACACAGCGGCAACCAAAGCTCCGATCTTAGTTTTAAAGTACTGAATAAAAATGACCAAGATGTAGCTGTAAAGGACTCATGAAAATGGTATATCCTTCCTCAAAGGCGGTCCAATCGTCTGCGAGTGGCATTATTACAAATGTATGAGTCTATTTCGCGCCGCCGTAACGCGTCTTGCGGCCAATATCGAAGGGAATATATTTGTACTTGATCATATGTCTACGCGTGATAAGATAAATAAGCGATTGTACACGTATTCTTTGGAGGAATAGAAACTTACTGTATTTGTCTGCGCATGGTCAGCGCGAAAAGAGTGAAAAAATAGACGACTAAGATAGGCCAGTAGACCGGAACGTCGAAAACTTCCGAAAAAGTGCAAAACAGAGCAATTAAAGTAGCGCGGGTGGATGAAAGCCTTGTGAAAATGACGATACGTTAATATGTAAAAGTAATATCATCAGTACGATTACTAGCCACGAAGCTCACCAAAACTGCCATTCTGGCAGACGTCGTACGAATGGTCTAAACTCATCGTCCCGTTGTGAAGGCAGAGGACTCAAAACTGGATCACCACCTTCTTCAATTTCATCAGCCATAAGGTCGTCTTGTAGCGAAGGGTCGAATTTAGGTTGGAGAAAGGCCAGGAGAAGGTTGAGGAGATAAATAGCATGGGCATCTGTCAAGAAGTTAATAGATTTTTAAGAAAAAGGAGGCCACGCGACGTACAGCATACTGAATACAACGATGCCAACAAATTAGAAATTTTGTGTCGTGAAGGATAATGAAAAATACAAACCAATATACCACTGTAAGATGGAGCAACAGAGTGAGAATGTTATTGCTGCAAGCAAAGCTGGAGCAAAGAGAGGACTAACCCCTTGAGCTAAGACAATCCTCAACATGAAAACACAAAGCAATCCCGCCGTTGCCAACCACCGGTAAAGCACGAAAGGGGTCCACCGATCCAAAATTTGCTGGTATGAACGATGAATCTTTCCATACTGTGCAGTGATGTTTTGAACAGGCGATGATTCAACTCCAGAACCCGAGTCGGACATCATGAGGGGCGTAAATTACGGTTCGTTGACGGTAGAGACGTTTCTTCAAAAGTGCAAACGACGAGCGTGTTGCACAGCGACGTGTCTGACAGGACAACAGGGTTTCAAGCGGAGATCAAAGTAAAGGGACGGAGCAAACTGCGGAGCGCTTAGTGGGCCGAGTATCGCTTTGACTCATTGAAATGACGGCCACTGAACTTATTGCCAACCACATCCTTAGACAATTGACAGAACACAGACCGCTCTTCGTCGCCGTGCAAGGTCCACAGGGGTCTGGAAAATCGTATCTATCTGCAGAACTCCAAAACTATCTACAAGCACCACCTTATTCACTCCATGTAGTGGTGTTTTCAATTGATGACCTCTATCTTCCTCATGAAGCCCTGGTTTCTGTTGCTGCTTCCCATCCTCAAAACATTCTCTGGCAAGGGCGTGGTCAACCCGGGACGCATGATATCGATCTTGGTGTTAAAACCCTTTCTGCATTGAGGGCTGGGGACCATAAAGTCAAGCTTCCTCAGTTCGATAAAAGCTTGTTTGCTGGGGACGGTGATCGGCTTCCAATGGATGACGACAGTGGCACTGTTGTGGAGCAGCCTCCGGCTCTCGATATCGTCATTGTTGAGGGCTGGTGTGTCGGTTTTTATCCTATTTCCGAAGACACGCTTCTGAGCCGGTGGGATGGCATCTGGAAATTAGAAAGGAAAAAATTGGGGCTGGGGGAGGAAGAGGTAGGCAAACTGGAAGACGTGAAGGCGGTAAATCACGAGCTCAAGGATTACCTTCGACTTTGGTCATTTTTTGAGGTTTTCGTACAGGTAAATGAAGCTCGCAACTTGTTCGCGATCTCAATAAATGGTTGTTATTCTTAGTTGAAACCAAACCCACCACCGTCTAACACGCTGTCCCAGTACCATATCGTGTACAAATGGCGTTTAGAACAGGAACACAATATGAAAGTGCGTAATGGTGGCAGGGGCATGTCAGATATTGGAGTGAAATCGTCAGTATAGGCTCATCCTCCAACAATCATGAGCAAACCTCACGCCCATCAGGTTTGTCGACCGGTATATCCCGGGTTATATTTTCTTTGGCGACTCTTTCTCTCCAGCTAGTTTTCACGAGCATCTGCTTGAAGGTCCGAAGTGGATAGGAAAGGGATTGACCTTGTTTCTTGACGAGTCAAGGGAAGTGACCGGCACCACCGCTTTCTGATTTCGGTCATTCTTGTGATCGGTGCGTAATTCGTTCGTCATAATGACTGGGGTGTCAGCGGATGTTGTTAACTTCAAGTTTCTGGCAGCCGTTATTCGGTGGTCGCCACGAGATAGCTAGACACAGCCTCTGTACTCGGGGAACGTCTCGGGAACATCATTTTACACGCATACTGAATCATTACCTTTGAGCTCAACTCCAACGGGCCAATAAATGTGGAAAAATTGTCTAGAGCTTGGGCCAAAGACATTTTGTCTTACTTCAAAATAAAGATTTCTTTCTACGCAGCAGCTTCGTTGAACTTAGAGAGCGACCTAGTGTGACCATAGTTGTAAGCACGCCTGTATAATATCACTGATTTTCTAACATTTTTTTTCCGCAAAAAAGCCTTCTCTCGCCACTGAACCGAAGCAAATCCAATTTCTCGGTATCAGTTAGTGCAGATGTGAGCGCTCAGCTTTCCAAGTCTTCTATACATGTATCCCCTCAAAAATCTCGCCATGTCTGTATATATGTTGCAGGATACAAATTTGGTTGGTTTCTTGGCACTGCGCACTCGCCGCCCATCGCATACTCTACATTTATGTTGTAAGCTGATATATTCTCATCTTCCTGTAATGCTAAAAAATGTCTTCTATAGACATATGGGACAATCTGGAAGTCGGATGCTTTTCCATCCTCAGATGGGACTTTGCGGCAGCGAAGGCGCTTTAAATGCATTGAAGTATGTGCGACTCAATGGCCCATGATTTTGGCACGACTCGGATCCCCGAGTTCGTGAAAAATATCAGCAGGTACAGCTACTGGACCGGACAAGGTACTATGACCATGCTACCCCTGTTATAGCTACTTTTGCTCCTCAAGAATAAGGGGAGCAAGAAGTTGGAACTGATCGTTTATGGGTGGCGGCTGGTGGCGGCTGCACAGCCTCGTTCCCGAGTCCGCCTTCGACTCCATTGTTTATCACTCTACTCCCGTGAATAATTATTTAAGTAAATGAGTGAGTCAAGCTTGTCACCAATCTAGATGTAGATTTAGCATGGTGGTGATTCTGCGCCAGCCAAAATGATGTGAGAGTCTCAATCGTCCCTTGCTCAGAATGTCCTTTTAGTTTATTTGGTCGAGGCTATTCATCCAGTAGAAAATAAATATGCATCAGACATGTACTTACATGAATGGTAAAATCAATCCAACCACGGAAATTTCGAACCTATTTAGTAGTTAGTTTTAAAGGCAAAACATATACTGCTGAACGTTACATGAGCAAATCTTGCGACGACTACATTCGCACAAACAGGGACAACTTTTGAAGAGGACCCACATTGCGAAATTCACTGAGAAATCGAAACCCCTGCCGTCCTAAAATTACCACATGAACTCAGACTATAGCAGGAGGTTGCGATGCTTCTAGGATTGATGATCACCTGGAAATGGCTGTTCTCAGTGGCCGCCCCTATTGTCCACCACCCTAATTTTTTTCATCAGGGAGATAACAGCTTATCTGATAACAATTTTTTTTGATCCTGATTATCATCATCATAAGTAAAGACTCAAACCAGGGATGTCGGCCTACGGTGATATCAAACATATCACTTCCTCTATCCGCCTGCCACCTACTATTTGGAATTCCCAATCTTCTCGGATTTCGGATAGTCCCGGACACATCAGTGTTCATCCCCTTACACTCGCCACAGCGCGCGCCTTACCCGGATTTATGGAATATTTGGGCGCCATATTTTCCAAAGAAATAGAGGATGGAATGACCTACCCGCAAGAAGGGGACATGAGGCAGGAAACATTTGAGGCCTACTTTTTTTCAGCTGACGTTTTTGTCGGGATCCTGGGTTCCTTATTAAGGACAGCTATCTCAGGTTCAGAACAACAGGGATTGGAGATAGAAGAAGAGAGGGCTGGTAGGACCTGGGATGATTGTGTAGCGGGGTACTATTATGTGGGTCACCTCTGTGGTTCAAACTTCTTGCAAGGATGACGACCTGACTACGATATCAAGATTAAACCTAACTATCCAGGACGCTCATCTCATGTGAGTATAAATTGACATATCAATCCCTTTCTAAAATCAGAAATAGATATGCAATGCCGGCTTCGTTGTTCCCCCCTTACAACGAGGCAAAGGTTATGGAAAGTTACTTGCTCGGTCATATCTGTATTACGCACCACGTCTAGGATATCAAGCCAGTGTGTTCAATCTTGTTTATGTGAACAACGTGGCCTCTATCAGGTCAATCGATTTCCCTCATATCATGTATCTGACTGATGCATGCTGATAAATCATAGGTTGTGGGAAAATCTCGGATTCACTAAAGCCGGACGTATACCGCGAGCGGGTCGTTTAAGGACCAGGGATGGTGAAGGCGAAGAGTACATCGATGCATGGGTGTTTTACAAGAATTTTCTTGAGACTTAGTCATACCACCCCAGAGCATACCTAAAATTGGAAGTGCGCGTACGCCGCGTATTTTTTGTGTTCGAGTCATGATTATTGAGCTCGTTAACAAACCGTGGTAATTGCAGCTTCGAATGACTTCTAATCAGTGTTGTTGTGTTAAATTTGCTACCCTCTACGTATATTGTGGCCCATTCACAAATGTAGGCTGGTATCGAGGTTTCTATATCTGGAGTGTGGCGCATCAAGAGGGAAAACGCTGTAAGCGCTTGAAATGTCTCCAGGCAGCGATTTCTATTTAAAAAAAAAAGTACACATTTCTATTCTCACCGGGCAGAAACAGGTAAGAAGTAAGTCTGCTGATGCAGCAGGTGTTTCACCTTGACACAGCTTTTCGCGCTAAGGATGCAATTGCAATTGACCATTTTGAGGTAAGTTCATCCCATCATGAACCTGGTTACCCACATATATGTATTATTATCAACGATGGATGTCAATATGACTCGTAGGTTCTTGGTGTTATATCATGTCATTATCCGAAGAGCTATCGAACCAGAGTTTATTCGGAATACGATGAGGAAATCTGCATGACAGAAGTTTGATTTTGCTTTGTTTGAATTAACAATTACGCTAGGCGGTGTTTTCACTTTAAATGAAGACTTGCAGTTGCGAAAGTGAAACAGACCTTGATAATTGTGTTGTACATGCGAGGCTGGTGAGGTCAATAACTTGAAGACGCGTTTATATTTCTTATTTATACCGGTAGGCTCCCTGTAGTCAGGGTGTGTTCGTATTTTCTTGTTAGACAGTCATACATACAATTGATTAATGATTCACCTTTACCGAGAAGGAGAATAAGATTGACTGTGAGGTGCCTCTAGCGGGATAACAAGGTTACGCCCCTAACCCGAAGGTAGGGTTCTATTTTGTCCTCTTCATCTTCAGAGCCACTAGCTGGTTGAAGCACTGACAAGTGAGTAAGTAGCTTCCGCGGGATATGTGTTGATTTTAGTTTCGATAGTAGAGCGGTAACTCTACTGGCAACTTCATTCCCATGACCGCAAACCATGATCAATCGATAAATTTGGAGCGAATGAGTGAGTCGAGAAAGATCTGTCTGCAGAATTCATGTAAGGATAGATGTTATCGTCGGATCTGTTCCGATCTCGAGCGAAAATAGGGGAGAATCCGAAAAACGGCCAACCAATAGGTAAAGACCGGAAGTGTGATGGGCCGAGTCTTCTTCTCAGGCCACTTCCTGATGTCATTGAAAAAGGAGAACAGTGAGGACCACTCTTGGGGAGCGACTGTGGACAATGGAGTCAATAATGGCAATGAAAGAAGTGTCGAACACGATGATAGGGTATCGACGAGGTGAAGATAGTCTAACTGTTGAACAACTGTGGTCGGAACAATAGAAGGAAGGTACTCAAGAACCATAGCAGTTCATCCGAGAAAACAAGTTGTGATATAGCCACGCAGATTTAGCGTGGCGTTTAACCGATAAGTCTACTAAGCCAGTGGTTGAAAAGCACTCAGGAGATTCCATAAGGAAACGTACAAATCACGAGTCAAGGCAGTTGACCCTTCTGCCGGGTTTGTGGCCATGCGCACAGCTGCAGATTGAATGTGGCTGACTTGTGTGCGGCGAAAGATGTCTAATGAAGGAAGGTTGTAAGCCACCAATTGTGTGAAGGTCCATTTGTTAACTTGCTGCGGTAAAGATGGAACATGAGATGGATAGGAGAAATGAAAAAAAAAAAAAAAAAAAAAAAAAAATGAAAATTACCTGAGCGAGGTGAGCGGAGCATCGGGCCAAGCTGGAACACGTAAGACGGGTTCAACAAAGGTCGGAATGGCCGTCGGGATGGAGGCTGTGCTGGGTGGTATAAAAAAAGGAGAATTTTTGTTCTGGTTGTGCAACCCTATCATCCGACTGGACCTACAGCCTCTTTTACATCTACAATACAACAAAAAAAAGACACAAAAGCACATTGCAACAGTGAGTTATCTTCTAGCCAATTTCATGGTTGTCAAGTATCCTATCCATATGGGGCATTGACCCGGAACATTAGAAAAAGTTTTTCTCTGGTGTCACCCTATGGGGAATATCCCGACCTCGTGTCAATTATGTACTCTTCTTATAAGCAGTGTTCGTTTTTTTCTTACTGGAACCGTCATTCCTGATTTTTTCCTCCCAGTTTTCCATCTTTTATTCGATGGCTACTCAAAACACAAGCTCTGGAGCCCCGAAACGTCCATTTATTGTACCAGTAGGTTTTCACCCACACTACTCAATACGATCATCTCATCAGGGTCAGCAGGCAGCGCCACCTAATTCGAAGGCAGATCCCTATCATGGTCAAGAGCAACTCGCAAAAATTGCTGCTCGTTTCATAACCCACCTTTTCGCTTGTCCAGACTATCCACCATCCTCAACGCATGCTCATGCAAAATTACCATACTTCATCGCATACGCTCTTCATCGAACGAAGCTACACCAATCTGTCATGTTCGCTGCTCTTATTCTTCTTCAAAGGCTGAAAGCGCGCTTTCCGTCGGCTCGTGGCTCATCCGGACATCGACTATTTATATCAGCCTTCATGATTTCTTCAAAGGTCATGTGTGATGATACATATTCGAACAAATCTTGGTCGGTTGTCGCTCAGGGAATGTTCAATCTTCGGGAAATCAACCAGATGGAGAGAGAGATGTGCAATTATTTAGAATGGGAGCTCACAGCCGCAAATCCAATGCTTTCCACATTTGAAGCGGCTGTCAAGAAAGATTTCCGCGAACAAAAGCAAACCTACCCAACGTATCCGACCTCCTTTGTGTCCAAGCGTGCCGCCAGAGCGGAAGCCTCCACATCGAACAGTCCTTTCCCAGAAACGTCATCTACAACCAGCCCAGTCCCAGGATTCACTCAAAAAGGCTCTCCCGCCGGCAAACCAGGAGGCCCTGGAACGCCGACCAAAGGTACTTATCCCAACACACCCGACACGCCTTCCCCCAGTTTCTCCAATACAACTTCCCCCGCGTCATCTGGTTCGCCTGCCACGCCTGTTGGTGGTCCAGATCCAAACGCAAAGATTCGTGGCGTGGATCTATCCCCAGTGTTTGGGGTTACAGAGGGTCCCCATATTTCCCATCCACTGAAATCCAAAATGTTCGCATTCGCGATACCGTCTGGTTGGTGATGCTGAATCATCTTTGCCACTATCACTCCTTTATCTTTATCTCTCTCACTCTCACCTTCTCGTCCCTCTTGCATTGTATCATCGTCACAACATACACCAGCATCCTCATCTGCTCCTTGAACACCTGCAAAGGAAACCGCCACTATTGCTCCCATATATCTCTTAATGTGCCGGAGGCGACGGACCTCTTTATATCTTTTTTGCATATCCTTGGCATTTCCTCTCATTGCATGGAACGTTGTTTCATTAACATTTACCATTTATCCTTATTACCAGCAGACCAAAACATTTACCCGTCATATGATACCCTGCCCACTGTATACAATGTACACACCGTAAAAAGTATAATTGAAAAAATAAATAAATATTACAATCATCAATCAATTCTTGTGAGATAATTATGATTCTGCATGATAACGTGTGAGACTACACTAGATTACCGACGAAGGAAATAGCATGTACTTTTATTATACAAACGACTCGGAATTCTCATCATCTGTCATTATCGGCGCCCTGAAGGCCTGAAGCTCCTATCGTAAATATATCTGATAAGATTGTTCTGATGGAAAACTCTGAGTATGTGCATATGATCATCCTTCAAACGTGTTTACCATCCCAGTCAACGTCAAGTTCGTTGCATCAAACCACTGTACATGTCCGGTGGGAACCCAGCCTCATGCCTTCACATAATTTATATGAAAGCTAGTCGAATTCCTTTGGCACTATGACTATCATTTAGGGTTCTAAAGCATGGATGTTGAAATTTGCAAGTCGGTTCACAAGATTCATGATCATGATCAAGTATAACCCCATTCCATCAAGTTGGGTCCTATAACTGGACCGTCCAGACATAGAAGCACAGGTCAACGTTCATGATGTACATATATACTGGCTCGGGGTTTGCGCCAGACTGAATTGCCGGCGCCATTCCGAGTATGTATCATCTGATCATGATATCTATCCTCTCGCAAAATGGTCTGCCAACAATGCAACGTCCATCTTTAATAGGTATATATTAATCTTAGCACCAAGGTTTGAATCAAAGTTCCAATCGCAGTTCTTTAAATAACATGATCAAATGTATTTCATCATTTGATACTCGCCATGCTGTGTCCACGAGATATATCATAACTATATGTAAAGTATAATAAGGCAGGCAACAACTTGGAATTCTGAAAGTAAGAAAAACTCAAAGTCAGATAATAAATTTCTTATCGTTTCTGCATGCAAAAGTGGTTTGCGATAGCTTATATATATATGATTACAATGCGCGTTCAAGCTGCCGCCTGGGCAGGTCTGGGCCCATAGCACCATGTTCTCCTTCGATTACAGATGACAATCGGTCGGACCACAGTATACTGGGGAAAGCGTATACTTACAGCAAACTTGGAGTAAGTTGTAACGAACTTACTCCCACTAAATTGTGATGAGGTAGTCGCCATATTACAGAGAATGCTCATAGTTTCGTCCCCCCTCTTTGGCTGCGTTGGCAACTCCTCTGGTTGTTACCCTAGATTGCTTTGTTCGTTGAAGGTACAACAAGTAGGAGTCTACAAAGTGCCGAACGTACCTTCGACGACCGGATAGTATGTAGTCAAGACATGCAAGATCTCTGTGGGGTACTGTGGGATCTGAGCGGGACATAGCGGGACCGCCCTTCACTTTCATGACAACACCAAGTTCAGCGGTTCTAACTTTCCCTCTTCAAAATAGTCATTATCATTGCGAGTAAGGGTCAGCCCGAACAAACAAAGCCAAATCCATTTCTGGACAGCCTATGGCTTCTTCCTCTTATATTTCTCTCGTTTCGTACCCTACACTCTTCATATTTCGTTTAGCAGTGCAAATAGTTCCATTCTATGGTTTTATGCCCAAAATTTTTTTGAGCTGACACTGTTTTTCAGTGTTGTATGGCGGTGGTTTTATGACCTATAGGCTATTAGGTGGATTGACGATTATGCACGTAGCTACCCCTTGATCAAGGTACCCTAGATATTTTCGATTTATATGACATGGTTATTCTATTCAAGATTTGTGCCTACCAACTTGGATGGCGCAGCGAACCGGCGGTCCTTGATATAAAGATCTGTGGCATGACTCGGGAACTTCGCCTCGGACGTACCATAGTGCATCACGAGAAACGTACGCCGCACAAGTGATCGTGATTTAGCAAGCTTAAGGTAAGTAAATGACTCTGACGACGTGAAAATATAAGGTAACTTACAGAAGTCATTGAAATCAGAAGGAGAGGACCTTGTCAAATTGGAAACACCATGTTGCTTAATATTAACTGCGTTACTAGTACTGAAACGTGCACTGAAAATTGCACGTATAATCTCAGAGGAATGGAAACATGGAATAGATATTCTAAGATCATCGGAAACCCCTATTTGTTAAGATTTGACTTGAAACCCGATGTCCTCAATTCAGAGAGCGTCGCGGCCTTCGTGCGAAATGTGCGCCACAACCCACTTGAAAGTTCACGTCATCATCGATCACTGCATACAGGTATGTTGGAATTCCGGAATGCTGTGCGAGCGTGCGCCATGTGCCACGCAAACCCTTTTATTCCTACAATAAAATACATATATTATACAAGTAGATACACTCCCATCCGTTTATCCTCACGAGCTCACCGAGATCAAACCGAAATGCGAATGTCGTCGCTTATCTCAACAAGGTGCGCGTTCTGTAACCATTCCATATCCAATTCCTTTTTCAGATACCTAGCGGTTTATCAGCATACCCGGATTGTCCGCGTTTAAAGGTCATTATTCGGGACCATGGTCGACTATCCGAATAGTTCGTAGATTCGCACCTGGGCCCAAGCATGGGAATAACATCGTGAAGGAGTACATGTAGAGGCTGCAGAAAATAGCTGGAAAATAAACTAAGATCACCAACTTATGAGAAATTAATGCTACATTGTTTTAAAAACGGGCGCCAATCTATTGATCAGGGAACACCGGCTCCAAAGAACATATTTAGTAAATTAAAAAATCAAACAGAAAGATATTGACTCACAGGATAAGATAAGCTCTAATTCCTGGTCAGCCAGCGCTAACTTGAACAGATAGCCAAGGGTGAGCGCTGAGGCCTGAGGCTCTCTACAATAACCACCTACTAACTTCCAAATTATTTGCGCCTCGACATACAGAGTCAGATATAAATCCCTAGAATATATAAATATAGGATACTCCCTTCGAAAACCACTCCATCAAGAGAGAATTAAACTTGAAATAAATACCGAACTAGCGACTCCGAGAGACTGAGCTTTGGAGCCTTGATGAACGATGGAAATGGCCCAGGTTACAAACCGAGAATATCACTTTTGAGCTTGGATTTCGAATCGCACGAGCGCTTGACGACAAAGTGGCTATGCGTAGTTACGTAATACAATAATAGAGGCGGAGCTTGAAAGGTTCGGTACTTTCTGCTTGTCATCGTCGTCTCAAGTCTTCCCGAACACACAATATGCCCTTCGGCCTTACTATTGGCACTGAGCGTGCGGCTGCGCTACAAGTAAGTTATTTTCAATTTAAAAACAGTGGATATGTGTTTATTGCTACTTTTGTAGCAATCTATTCAAGATGAACTTACAAAACGAGGGTATAGCCCCGACGCTGGTGCGTTTGTCGTCCAATCCAAAGTTTTCTTTGATTCAGTTGTTTCATAGATCCTGTTATGGCCGAATATATTACTATCATGGTTATAAACAACAAAACTGCCGGTAAGCCAATGTTTCAACTTGAGAGAGGCGACAGAACATGACCATACGCGTGCAGCACAAATAACGAGCGAACTTGAGGATTGTAAGCTTTTGATAACAATCATTCAGGAAGATATTGCTCATATGTATTTCTTAGTGATTGGATCGGATTTCAGTCAGTTTCGCACCCATTTAGCTTGTTGTCTTGCTAATGTTGCCACAGAACCTAGTTTCACTGACTGGCTCTTTGAAGAAGCTGCAAAAGGAGTCTTCGGGCCCGAAGTTGCACAGTCACCTCCACCGACAATTGAACAAGTCACAGAGCCAGAAGCCTCACGAGAAGGCACTTTCAATGTTGTAAATGACTCATCACGGACCGTCCCGAATGTGCCTCGAAACGGTGTATATCAACAAGCCATTACTCAGGTCTTGCCACCTACCTCCACATCTGCTCAAAAGAGAACAGCATCTGCACGATCTCCTTCTCCTAACCACCCTAACAAATCAAGGCGCACTGACCTTCCAGTAGGTCCACGGGCAATGTATCGTGATGGAAATTCAAATTCCAATGCAAACCCGCATCCGAATAGTCGAAGCCTGCTGGATCGTGTAGGAGGGCCAGCTGGACGGCCTGGACCCAAGAACTTTCAGCGTGACGAGATCCAAGCAAGAATTGACAACATTGTTGGTAACACACCGGACCCAAATATGATGATGGCTGCTGGTTTTCCGGGTATGGGCATGGACATGAATGCGATTGCTGCGGCGAACATGGGAAACCCACTCATGTTACAGGAGATGATGATGAATCAAATGGCACTCATGGCGCAGATGGCATCGTCGATGGGTATTATAAATCCAAATACGGGACAATTTGCTGGTCAAGGGTTTCCAATGCAGCAAGGAGTCATGCCTGGGGATATGGGTATGTTCCCTAACGGAATGATTGATGGCTTTCCTCAGCAGGGTGGCAATAGCGGTCCAATGAATGGTGCCGGGCGAGGTCGCGGCAGTGTTAGAGGAGCTCGAGGTTCCAGTCGTGGGCGCGGAGGTTCTGTAGGTGGAAATTCTGCAGGACCCTCCACAAACACAAGTGCTTCCACGATTGAAAACCCCCATGTTTCTCGTCCGCCGATCCCCATCGTTGAACCCAAACCTGTTACTCCTTTACCCACCACGCCTGCTCCATCTGCTGCTGTATTAATTGCTGCACCAGCCACCTCTCAGCAGCTGGCTTATGTGGTACCTGATCGACCTCAGTCACCTACGCTTTGCAAGTTTGCACTGAAGTGTACTAATGCCCATTGTCGGTATTCCCACCCTTCACCAGTTGCCACTGCTGAGAGTGGAGTTGTTTTAAGCAATGAAGCATGTCCTAATGGTAAAGAGTGCAAAGATAAAGACTGCATCAAAGCTCATGTAAGCCCTGCAGCGCTGAACCCCCTTGGTAATCTTCATCTTCCAAAGATTTCTACTCTCGCTTACCTGTTTTTGCCAGCAGCGGCGGAACAACCAGCACCCATTGCGACTACCCCTCATGTCCAGCATACCCCAACTCCATGTCGCTTTGGATCTGCCTGCACACGGCCAGGCTGCACGTTCAGTCACCCCCCTCGTCCTTCCCACAACCATTTCGCGCAACAGTGCCGTTTCGGCGCTGGTTGTACCCGTGCACAGTGTCCATTCCAACACCCAGAAGGTCGCGTGCTACCGTCTTCCTTCCACCGAGGACTGTCTACGACAGGCCCTATGGTGAACGTGTCGACTCCCGAACCAGGTTCCATGGGCGGCCCGAGTCCCCATCGAAGCGTGACTTTCAACACTGCCACAGCAAGTGAAAGCGTGAAGGAAAAGTTGGAACGACAAATGAAGGAGATACAGGAGAAGAAGAGTGAAGCTGAGAGGGCTGTCAGGAATGCAGAAGCAGCGGCCAACAAGAAGGATGAAGCGAAACCTGTTTCCATCGCTGTCTAGAAACAGGTCGGACATTGCAACTTTCAATTGTTTAAACCAATTTCTTCCTTTCTATTTGCACCGGGCCTCCTATTCGAAAAAGTGCAAGTCATTCACTGTTACGCTTAACTTAAACAGCCTTGTATACGTTTTCCTTTTTGTGGAGTACTAGGTCGACTCCCCTCTCTTGCCACGCTATTTAGAACCACCACATCTCCTGTCTACTACTTTCTCCTCTCATCACTCCTCCAATATTCCTTTTCTACTCATAGTTCATAGTTCAACTAGGTAGTACCAGTTCGTCCCATTCACAAAAGGTGCATGGCGATAGAGGCGGAGTGGCAATACATACGACCGCTTTTGCTTGGATGCCCTGCCGAAAAGAAAGGCACGGGCATCGACATTCTCCCCTCCATCATGTGTTCTGTACATTTTAAGGGTTCGATCTTGACGCGAAGAATCGGTGCGCATCAGAAAAGAAACTACGTACAATATAACAAAGAAGGTATATTCAGTAGACAGACAATCCTACACCGTTATAACAGCGCAAAACATAAATATATAAGAAAAGGAACCTCCAGCATCGTCAATCACTAGTCATCTGAGCTATCCAGTGTTGCCATAAGCTCTGCACCGCGTTTATCGACGGAAAGCCTGATCATGTCACCCTTCCCCAGATCTTTGAACTAAGGTAGATGATGATTATAATAATCAATGCCTGTAATGCAAAATAAGGTGAAGTTGACTAACCGTCAACTCGCGAGTCCTATGAAGACTTTCGATCTCATCCACTCTATCTCTCACACCTTGGAGGAGATCATCAAAACCCTCTTCTTTGGTGACCTCTTCTGCAGCATGTAGAATGAGGTTAGAATCTGGTCGGACGTCGTGATGTATCTGAGTTCAACAATTGTCAGTATACATAGGCGTTCGAAGAAAACAAAGAAAGGACGACGGACGTCTATGGAGATGATATTTGCGCGGTCTAGTTCTGTTTGCATTTTATTAGTCAGAAGAAGAGGGGAGATAAGAAAGGTTAAGGATACCTTCCATGAAATCAGCTCGGGTCATGATCTGTCTACATCTCCACTAATATAATATTAAAATCAGCCAAGCTTACTCAATGAGGATGGACTCACATAAGGAATCGAAGGAAGAGGTAATTCTTCATTTGATTGCTCGACACCTGACTCGGCCAAAGTGGCTAGTTGTTCCTTCCGTATCTTCACAAACTCCTGTAAAAGTAACCAGGAGCAAGAGCTCCATTTTTGCTATTAAATGCATGGGCTTAGTTTTGGCGTCCTCTGATCCGAAAATTTATGAAACGCACTTCATCCATGACGTCGTCATCGCAGTCAGGGATAAGACCTGAAACCAGAGATTATTGAATGAATAATGCATGCCAGTAAATGCAGGGATAGATGCACCAATTTGGCTAAGTAACCAAGCTTTCTCCACTTCAAGTATATGTTTTGCCATCCAGGTCATGTCTCGCGATTTTGACGTCTTTATATAATTGTTTTACCTTGGTCTCGTGGAGAACTGATCGCGCAATGGAATGCACCTTGTTTAAATACGATAATCGACCGCCAACGAGGGAAACAACCGACTTGAATTCTTCAGGTTCAGCTGACGGTCGACCAGCGCTGCGTCGTATCCGTGTAGCAGCGTGGAGAGCTTCGCGAGTATCAAGGTCGGATATTGAAACAACCTGATAAATACAAAATTTGTAAGTTGGAAGCTAGTCAATTGGGCAAGAGCTTACATGCATACGACTGGCCGTTTTCCCTGTGTAGACTATGAGCAGACAAAGGTTTGGATTTAAGACAAAGACTCACTCAAGACTTGGAAAGGCCAGAAATCATCCCTGATATATATGTAAGCTGACAAAAATCGAGAGGCTAAGTAAAACTTACGTGGTGAAAACAATAGTCAGAATACCTACGTCAAAGAAAATGAGACCTTGTACAGCGGAGATGATATTCCGACTTACCACTAGCAGCCCAAGCTTCTGCTTTTTGTTGAAGTTGTAGAAGCATGCTCCTGCCAGCTTCATCATTTTGGAAAAAGTGAACGTTGTTGATGATAAGCACAAGTGGACGGCCACGTTTCGGAGCGCAGCGGAGAGCGACTTTCTCGAGCTTGTTCATGGCTAGATAACGCGTTATTAAATGATAAAATAATATCACTATATACTATATTCACCTCGTTCGATATCCAAGGCAGCCCCGCCTGACCAGTGACAACCCTGGTTAGCGTATATTTAAGTAATGCTTGACTAGATCGAAGACGAACCTTCCCTGGGATCTCTTCTTTGAAACAAACCCGTTTGTGTATCTTCATTGTATTCGAAATTGAGTGCTTTTCCGAGGCGCAATCTGAACACCTCAAGATCGGGATGAGCATCACACACGGATACACCCTCAGCTTGACAGGCAGCCATAGACTCGAAAATCATTGTACCTTTGCCAGAACCCTAAATTTGGAAGAAACATAAATATCTGCAGAAAGGATTGGCTGAAAGATTGGGCAAATTACTTTTGGACCAAGGAGCATGAAATAATGACCCGATTCGTCCCCATGAACGATATGGTCAATGGCATCCTGTTCTTTTCTTCGCAGGTTTTCTGTCCAAGGTCCGTGGTCATCAAAAGCGTCATCGTCCATGGCTTCTCCATCTGAATCAGACCGTCTAGGAGTATGGACTTTGGCAAGCTCGAGAGCGGGGTCGTATCCTGCTGCAAAAGCATCTTCCATCTGATGAAGACGAATGTATCAATAAATGGAAGTAAAAAAGGTTACAAACGGAGTACTTTATTCAGGACATTTATCTTGTACCATCTGACGTATGCGACGCCTCCAATAAACACTATGGTACACTATGTTGAGCCAGAATAACCAAATGTGCGTGCAAATACTTTTACCTGCACCAAGGCCTATCGCAGTCGTTAGCATTGCGTCTAGGATGGGAGAATTTGTGAACGAGAAGCCACCACCGCCAGGTATACCGGCCGGGCCTCCTCCAGGAGGGTTATACGGCACGTTGAGTGCGGTGGTACCTTCGTGAGCTTCATGACGCGCTTGCGGTTGAGTGTTTCGTAAATTTTGAGGTGGGGATTTGTTGTGGGGAACCGGGGTTTCATTATTAGTAGTAGTATATGGGCGGACGCGGAATCTAGGTAGCGACAGTAGGCGACGACGAAGAGTGTTCATCGTCGTTGACAAAAGAATTCACACGGGGATACTACTACTCTTCCGTTCTATACGCTCTGCTAAATGCTCCAAGATCTGTTGTGTCCATATCATCTTCCTCAAACCCTCAGCCTTCTCATCTAGAATAGACCGCGTTTCCTGGTTTAAAACTCGCAGCTTATTGACGACCTCTTGCAATAAAACTTGCTCTTCGTTCATAGCTGTCAAGGAACGTCTGATTTCCATCACGTCTTGGGCTGTTGGGAGCTGAACTTGATCCCTCTCTGCTCCGAGGTCTGGAATATTCTCCATAATAGGGACATCTTCCACGATTCTTCGTCGTGAAATTATAGAAGTCGGCGTCCTATACTTTTGCCGAGGCTCTGCACAAGTTATGCATCAATTCGAATAAACACAAGGGAAGCATGTGGGTGCACTTACGCGCCTCGGTGGTGTTTGGCGAAAACTGAACTGAAGCAGAGCCTGAGCTCTTGCTGGACTCTGTAATGCTCTCTTTCCTCGAATCTACGAACGCCTTGTTTGCGAGGAGACTTTTGATAATAACTTGGTTCTTTCCGTTGGCTTTGACACCATAAGTCTTTGGGGGTTCGATTGTTAAACGATTGATGATCATGACCATACGCAGATTTGAGCGCACCTTGGCTAACGATTGTAACTCGGATCGCTTCAATTTACTGAGGGAACTGTCTTCCAATATTGACTGTCCTGTGGCTCGAGGCATAGTAGGCTGTCCTTCGTATCTGCGTATATGTGACTGGGGTCTACGCGTTCGACAGCGTTTTACAATTGGGTGGTGGCGGTGGTGCAAGAATGTATGTTGCCAAAATACAACAAAGAAACAACAATCCATTAAGTATTCTAATGCATATTGGCCACCCCAATCATTTCTATAGAGCCCCCGTGATGTCATTGTTGTAGGCCCCCTTCCTTTCTCAACTAAAATTCCTTTTTCACCCCCAGTTGTATGGGGACCTCTAGATAATGGCTCAGCATATGCTATTTAAGTTGCACATACATGGGGCCAATACCTAATTGGGCAACAGAAAACCAAATCAGTCATTGTCTCAACTCCGACTCTTTATTGCATTCAATAAATGGCCTGTCTTTGCTATTATGATGATAAAGAACATGTGAATAATATGCAACCGTACTCGGTTTTTGTTCGACGAGTTGAAGAGCCAAAGAGCAACAGTACAGAAAAATGTATATTATCATTCCCAGCACTGGAACCTTTCGGCTTGAATGCCACTTCTGTTCTTCTGATCGTATGACAGCATGGCCCTCGCCAAAATGCGGTTACTATGGATTTCGCAATGACAGATAATATACATAGCCGCGATGACCTTTTTACTACCTCGTTGAGGTGCCGCCTTTGAATCCTGTGATTTTCTCGTCTGGTGCCCTTAATGACTCCGTCTTTTTGCTTTGCCCGTTTCATTAATAGCGCTATAAATACGCTCCAGGCTGGATATATTTCTCACAATGCCAACATCTCTTACCGGAGAGAGACAATAATTACGAGGAACTTATGCAGAAGAGACTGATGAGCCTACGGGAGGAGGCGAAAGTTTGTTTTTCTTCCTTGCTGTTTTGTTCACTTCATAACAAGCTCTCACATCTCTTCCACCGGGCGGGGCTTTCTTCCGACACTAAAACGAAATCAGAGTCAGTCTACAGTATGGTGAAAGGGAAGGGGCCTCGCCACTGTGTCTTTTTATAGTGAAATACTTTTTTGGTGGCGGTTGAGATGGCTGTATTTTTGAAGATATTTCGATACTCCTAAAGGCAAATCCATGGATAGACGCCGCGGATCTCCTTACTGTGAGTCCTATCCTCCAGTTGACCCCTGCAGTCAAATGCTAATGAGATCTTGAACGACCTTATTTACCTCCAGCGACGTTGCAAGCCATCCACAACAACCATTTCCAGCAAAGTTTTCTCTCGCCCAGTTGCTGGTGGGCGCAGATGAAGGAGCCAATTTCTTCCTACAAGAGACCAGATCTTCAACCAGATCTTGAAATTGTTCAAGGACTCTGAAATTCTGACTGACCAAGTTGGTGAATTGAATACGACCGCAGAAAGACCCGGCCGAATATCAGAGAATGCGATTATTTGGAGAATTGGCCAAGAATCTCGCCGCACTGGTCCTTTGGTGGAGATGGGAGCGACCATATGGCATGCGACTACTCTTTGAGTAATGTCGAGGCGCAATTCATGCGTTACTTCTACAAATTATTGGAGGACGAATTGAACAGGCCTGGCAGATCCATTCTCTGATCTATTTCTCTTCGTAGGACCTGTAATGATAGAATCGATTATCTAGTGCGCTTCGAGTCGGTAAAGAGAAGTAAACCGCATTGCCTGGTCCCCCACCTGGTTCATTTTACTTACCGAGTATCGCCTGTCTTGTAGTACAATCGCAAGGTAATAAATTTACAAGGCCGAACATAATGTATCATATACTGGCTATGACAACCATTTTATCTTACATTTAGGCCCATTTAACAAGTACTATATATATTACCTGGACCGTCTGTAGTTCTGATATACTCCGCAGAATATGACTCGGTTGTTTTCCTGTGCTTTTCCTCAATATTTCTGTGTAACCATAGATACGTCCCAACTTATTCACTTTGACCAGAAGAAAGCTAGCACTTTGCCCCGAAGAAGCGAAAACAAGCAAGTTTCAAAGTCTCCATGACTCACAACAGTGCAGGGCTTGCGGCAGGCCTAGGTCTGTATTTCTTCCTAGCCAAGTTGCTGATTTGCACACGGTCGTCGCCCAGGAGCGGGTCCAATTCACCTGAAGAACTGGCAAGGATTTCGTCCCCGCTGACCATTTGAGCAAATGGACAGGCTGGGTCGGTTAATTATACCACATACTCTGTCGAATTCATACGTTTCTTCCATGGATTATTGGAGGATGAGTTGAACAGGCTTCTTTAGATTCAATTGTACACTCTCGAGGTCTAAAATGAGGCCGCGACGGTGTGCGATGAAGCTGGAAGAGCACCAGAAACTCCACCAGTCCGCCGACGGGGTTGGACATGTAGAGGCAAAGCTTCAACGAGTCAGCGGCACGTCTTCCTCAAACGAAGCCGCCGGGAGGATGTTGGCCAACGACGAAGCTGAACGCCCCCTTTCTACTCAGAGTTGTGCTCAAATAAATTCTTCTGACTGCGCCGCTGTGTGTTTTTTTACTTTAATTGTAATCAATCGAGTCAAGTACAGAATTCAAAGATAAGTAGACTTGTGAGCGGAACCGGATAAGGCGTGTGGAAGGGTTTCCGGGGTCCTTCGTGGGAGTTTTTCGTGTGTTGAGTGTGCTCTGTTGTCCCTTGTCCACCGTCCTTGCCTACAGGACAGACATCCCCTCCTTGCCGGTTCGCTATCCACAGCGTCCGCTGCAGTTTGTTTTCAATCTTCAATCTTCCAGCCGCATTCTCGCCTGCTGGCAGGTCATTTTTGACGACCGACCCACACGAGACACATTCAGTCCCCAAAAAAAATAAAAAGTTCATTTTTTTTGCAACAATTCGTACGTTTCCTTTCCTTTCCTCTTTTCAACGCTCATTTCTTCCTGCAGAATGAGCAAATCTTCAACTGCAACTGCACCAAAGATTCCGACTCCGCTTCCAGCAAAGTCAGCTTGGGCAAGGGGCCCACCCCAGTCAACGACAGCGCCTTCTCCACGCTCTCAGTCTCCAGCTCCATCTACACCAGTTCTCCAATCTCACTCTCGTCGTCCCAGCGCACTAGGTCAGGGCATACCCATCAAAGATGGTGTCAGTATCCCCCGAAATAACGTAGGCGCTGTAAAACAAGGTCTGTCATCGTCATCACTTACCCAACTGGATCTAATTTTCTCATCTTCTTTCCCAACTTCCAGGCTCAGCGGTGACTTTTGGATCAATAGATGACGTCTCTGCGCCAATATCCTCTTCTCCCGCAGCCGTACCGCCTACCAAATCTGAAGGCGTAAAAACTTTCGGATCAGTGCCTGTAGGTACAGGTCATGTCAATGGAAAAGCATCCATATCGTCAAGGCCACCCGTAGTACCACCTACAGCTTCAACTTCCTCTGTAGCATCGTCGCTCGCCATATCAGCAGCTACAACGCCTGTGAAGCCAAAAATCGACATCAAAAAGATGTTTCAAAATCCTTCGTCAGCCTCTTCCTCAAATCCCCCTTCGGATACATCGTCACCTTCAATGCGGAACGCGAGCTTGCCTACGCAGCAGCAACAACCACATCAAGGACAATCTTCACATCCCCCAACAAACCCATCACAACTGGGTGCTCATTCTTTCACTCCTTTTGTCCCTAATTCCCCCATGAGACCCTCACAGAATAATGGTCCAAATGGTGGCCCACCCCGATCACCCGTATATTCGCGACAAATGCCGAACGGTACCGGTCCACGCTCACAAAGCGGTCAAAATGGCGGTCCACCGGCAGGCTTGTCAAGTCCTCGGTTGGGACCTCATCCTCATAATAGCCAAACTTCGACGATGCCTCCTCCGCCGCCTCCTTCTCAAATGCAGCCCCCAATGCAACCTCAAATGCATCAACATATGTGGGGATACTACGTGAGTTGAAATTTATATAATTGTTATTTTCCCATCTCATATCTTTTACTCAAGCAATACGCCCCTCCGGACCAGCCACATTATATGCCATATCAACCATGGTATACCCCTATGCAGATGCCTCCTCAACACCAGCCGCCACCACACCAACCTCATCCCGGTCCCCAAATGCCTCATACGGGAATGCCCATGTCTCCCCGAAATCCACCTTCCGCTCTTCAAGGTCCTGCAACTCCTACACTACCTCACGCCGTTGCCTCTCCTGTCCACGTCCCCCATCCCCCCCCTACCCTCACACATCCCTCAAATAGTCTTTTAACGTCTCCTCCACCAACCCCGTCCACCCCTTCCATGTCTGGCGCTAATCGGCTGGATGCTGGTTCACGTACATTTGTACCACGAGCCGCTCCTAAAGCTGTCACAGTCAAGAACGCTGACGGGACTGAGGTTTCTTTAGAAAATTTGACTAAGAGTACTCCTACGCCATCTACGCCTGCTATATCGTCACCTCAAAGCTCGGCACTCAGACAAGGCAGTCCTGGAACACCAAATCGGAGACCGGGGAGTATACGCATGGAGACTGAGGATCAGCATAAGAGTCGGCTTGCAGAACAGGAGCAAAAGGAGGCTAAGCTAAAGGCGGAAACTGCAGACAAAGAAAGGAAGGAGAAAGCAGAAGCCGAGCGTAAAGTCAAAGAAGCCGAAGAGATGCGTAAGTTGGAGGAGGAGCGTATTCGGTTAGAGAAGGTAGAGGAAGAAAAGGAGCGACATCGGAGAGAAGAAGAAGAAAGGTCACGGATTGAGGCTGAAGCTCGGGAACTCCTGCGTTTGAAGGAGGAGGAGGAGCGGAGGCTGAAGTTTAAGCAAGAGGAGGAGGAACGTATACTAAAGGCCAAGGAGGAGGAGGAGAAAGCCTCGCGGCTTGCACAAGAAAGAGCGAAGGAGGAAAAGGAACGGAAAGAAAAAGAAGAGCGGGAGGAACAAGAACGATCGTCAAAGCTGGCGGAGGAAACCCGACTTCGTCTGGAAGAGGAGGCTGCTGCTGCTAAGGCCAAGGCTGAAGCAATTCCTGAACCTGAACCAGAGGAGGAGGAGTCCGAATTTGAAGCTCAACCCGATGGCGATGGAAAGGACGGAGAACTCGAAGACGGTAAAGACGCCGATATTGAGGCACTAAAGTCAAAGGAAGATGGCAAGGATAAAGTTAAAGACATCCTCCGCATCAACACTACCTCTATCACTTCCCCTACGTTGGACAAACGACGACCTGGTCCGTTGGATCTGACAAGCGCTATCAGCGCGTCATCTCCTGTTGTCGCTGCTCTTGCTACTGCTCGTGTCATTGCCGATATCGCCACAGTACCATATCCCGAGGGTGTCAACAGCCCACATCCAGAACTAAACCAAAACGCGAAAAACGGAAAATTCAGGTACCGCTGACTTTCTTTAAAGTACGCGCTGACTAAAATTTATCCTCAGATATGATCGTGAATTCCTGTTACAATTCATGTCGGTTTGCAAGGAAAGACCTGCAACACTTCCTCCTCTGGATGCAATTGGTCTCGAGCCCGTTGATCACTCTCATGCGATGATTCGAGGCGGGTCTGGCCGTCGTGCATCGGGTGCAGCCCCCCCCTCCCGCCAGCCCTCGATCGGCCTAGGCTTTAATCCTTCTAGCTTCGGAAAACCCGGTGCTAACAATCTTTTCAGCATGGGCAATTTCGGCACGATGGGTGCTAGCAGCAAACTTAGTAGCGAAGAACGCTATGCCAACAGCAGCCGTTCTGCTTCTGTTAGCGGAGCGACTGGATTGCAATATACAAGCAACCGGCCCAGTACGCTACAAAGGACTGCTAGTCAAGGCGGTGCTGGTGCACCGTTACAGAAACGCGTCCGCAGCAAGCGTGGAGAAAACCGAAACGAGAACAACAGGGTTCCTGGCGGGTCTGGAGGCCAGGGCCATGGTTCTGCCTTCAATAACAACATGAACCAGCAGATGCAGAACCTTGATCCTGTTGTGCCTCTTCAAGCCTCGGAGAACCGATGGGATAGGAAAGCCATCCAAGTTGACCAGGATTCACCTGAGTTGGTTGAACGTAAAGTCAAAGGTCTCCTCAACAAGCTTACCATGGAGAAATTCAGTTCCATCTCTGATCAAATTATCGCATGGGCTAACAAGTCTGAGAAGGAGAAGGATGGTCGTACACTCATCCAGGTCATCCGACTCGTGTTCGAGAAAGCTACGGACGAGGCCACATGGTCAGAAATGTATGCGCGACTCTGCAGGAAGATGATGGAGCAGATTAGCACCAATGTTCAAGATGACGGTATCAAGAACCATGAGGGTAAACCTATCACTGGTGGTCAACTCTTCCGAAAGTATCTTCTTAATCGGTGTCAAGAAGATTTCGAGCGTGGGTGGGTAGCGAAAGAGGCTACGGCTGCCGCTGCAGCTACCAAAGCATTGGAAGATGAAGCTGCCAAAGCTGCCAACGCCAAGACTAAAGAGGCAGGAACTGAAGAGATTGTGCTATATTCAAGCGAATACTACGCTGCTCAGAAGGCCAAACGACAAGGTCTCGGTCTGATCAAGTTCATTGGTGAACTTTTCAAGTTGCAGATGCTCACGGAACGTATCATGCATGAGTGTGTAAAGAAGCTGCTTGGTAACGTTGATAATCCGGAAGAGGAGGAAATCGAGAGTCTTTGCAAGCTTCTTGCTACTGTCGGTAGCATGCTCGACACCCAGAAGGCTCGTGCTCATCTGGATGTTTACTTCTCCCGAATGAAGGAGCTCACTAAGAGCCTTAATGTTACTCCTCGAATGCAATACATGCTCCAGGTGCGTCGCTGGTCTTATCTAGCTTACATATCAGCTAAGTCTATCTTTTAGGATCTGCTGGAGCTCCGTGAACGTAAGTGGGTTGCACGTAATGCTGTTGCTGCCCCTACTACGATTGCACAAATTCACGAAAACGTAAGCATGATCATTCGTGTTGATATCTTGATATACTTGACAGAGTATAAATACAGGCTGCGAAGGAGAAAGCCGCTCAAGAGAAGGAGTCTTATCAACGACAGATCAGCATGTCTCGAGGTGGTTCACGTCGTGGTGGCGATCGCGGTGACTTTGCTCAACAAGTTGGCCCCGAAGGTTGGGTGGTTGCTGGGAGCGGATCTGGTCCCCCTCGTCCTCCTCCCAAAGCCGGAGATCTATCGAACTTTGGGAAAATCAGCAAGGCCCAGCCTCTTACGTTTGGGCCAAGCAGTGTCTTCGCTGGAAAGAAGGGCGCCGAGAACAAGCGAGAGGCAATCTCGCGGACAAATTCGAACTCGAACATGTTCTCAATGCTAAGCACAAATCAAGGAGCTGAAGCAAGCGATAAGGGTAAGCCTACATAATAAGATTGATCTTCTAATTATTATTTTTTGACACCGTTGTCAGACAAAGCTGCTACTGAACCCCTTCCACAAAGGAAACGTCTCGTTCTCCAACCTCGCTCTGTACCTGTGGAAGCGACATCGCCTGCCGCCGAATCGGAGAGCAGCCAGTCAGAAGAAGAAGCAAGCATAGAGATAACCGAGGGGGTTGCCCTGAAGAAGATCAATGAGGACTTGAAAGAGTTCTTCTCCGTTCGGAATCTGGAGGAGGCTGAGGTCTATTTCAGCAGTCTACCTTCTCAACACCATCACCTTCTGGTTGACAAGATTGTGTCGACTGCCGTTGAATCCAAGGAAGATGACGCGAAGCTTGTGTCGCAATTCTTTGCTATCGCCGTCTCGAAGGAACTTTGCTCTGCTGCCTCGTTCGAGCAAGGTCTATCGCCTGTCGCCGAAATTATCGATGACCTTACTATTGACGCACCGAAAGCATTCCAGTTGTTGGCCACGATGGTTAAAGGTGCTAATCTGGATCAGGAGCGACTTTCGAATTTAGCTTCGAAGTCAATGGACAGTGATAAATTTCTTGCTCTCCTACAGTAGTAA